>VTLG01012868.1_pt1 | contig 37874 bp, 52 predicted proteins | sample 4694571 | NCBI WGS metagenome assembly VTLG01 (sample SAMN12604809, study PRJNA352737) | marine metagenome | biome: ENVO:00000447; feature: ENVO:00000209|ENVO:00000569|ENVO:01000036; material: ENVO:00002151; isolation source: viral sequences binned using virsorter ...
AGTTTGTTGGACAGGATCGACCCACGAAAGATTCATTTGATGGTGAAGTAGGAATGACGTTGTGTTGGAGACCCCCCTGCCCCCCCGATTCCCCTGAAACGCGAGGCCCGACGGGGGGAACATGGTTGCTCACATGTAATTTTGCTGAAAACCTTCAGACTTTTGGAGCCCAGGCATCTAAGATCTTCTGCCCTTCTTCTCTTTTTACCTTGATTTGGCTACCATTTTTGAACGATATGATGCAGTACGCGTCTCTTTTGAGGATATGTGACACCTGAGATACGTGTAAATAGGTCTTATCTCTCTCTGAGTTCTTTACATTTGTTAGATGATTGCTGATTTCGAGTATCATTTGCCACTCTGACAGGGTAGGGGAAGCCTCATTCATCCTCGTTGGACCATTCGGCCTCTACTACATCGGATAGATCGCGTGGTTCTGGTGCTTTTAGTTCACCGACAAACGCTAATATTTCTTTTGCCCCATCGAGTGCCGCTGTCATTAGCTCTTTAGGATCAGCTTTTTCCCCTATATGCTTCATGAGTCGCTCATCGGTGAGTAGAGTTCTATTATGTTGGAGCCAAACTTCAGCAGCTCTTACTGATCCGTCTTGCACAGCCTTATCTGCTAACATATTAAGCACTTCGCCGGCCCTGTTTATCCCAAGTGCTGACGAATAGATCATTGATCTATGTGCTACTTCTGCGCTGTTGGCTATACGGTATAGTCTATCGGTTATAGGCCAATCGTGAGCAGTGGCAAGCGATTTAAGGGATTTATGTTCTCGAAATGCTTCTGGTGTTGCATGCCATTCGGCAATTACTTCGACCATTGCCCCTTCATCAGGGGAGGCTCTACGCTCGAGGGGCAGTATGTTGTGAGCTTCGGACATTATGCGTAGTATTTACGCCCTTTATTTTTAGGGGCTTTTGATTTTGCTTTAGGTTTGGCTTTAGCTTTAGCCTTGGCTTTGGCTTTGGCTTTCTTGGCAGCAGCTTTGCCTTTTTTGGTGTATGGATATTTGACGTTTCCTATTACAGGCATTTTAGCCTCCTTATTAGACGCAGTTCTAAGCCCCCCTCTGGGGAGTGGGGCAGTCTGGATACATTACCTTCCTATGCTTTTGATATCTCCAACCACATATCGTTTGGTCTCACGGATTGTTGTTAGCTCAGGTTTGTCGTTACTGAGGTTCTGGTTTGTCGGGGTTATATAGAGGGCCATCCTCTACTGGCGAGTGGGGCGTTTCCCCTTGCGTGAGTCTTAACCCACGAACCTTATCGAGATCTATGTCTTCAGCCGTTGGGGACTTCTCGCCATATACACCTCCCAAGGACCTGCATGAGCAGCTAACCAGAGGCAGAGCCTATGCAAATCCGTTGGGAGGTTATATGTCCAAGAGAGGAAGCCATACCCCATAATGTAATGACAATGTCGTTACGGTCAAGGAATTTTAAATTGTTTTTTAAAGTTTAGTAAAATCCGTCTGATTTTGGGGGAGTCCATGGCATGTCCGTTCACTTCGAGCAGGTTAACAAATATGTTTTTATCCTCACACAGTTCCTGTTCGATCGATTGCAATCGGATTCGATCCGTTCGTTTCTGATCTTTTGTAGCCAGTTTGTATTTGGCACAGATGGATTTGTATTCCAGTAGTGCGTTAGTGATTACTCCCGCAGCCAATCGTTTATAGGGGTCATGGATAGACTTTGCCTCAAATCCCTTCATGGGTGCTCGCATTCCTTTATAGCCTCGAAACGACTTCTTCGCACCGTTCGGTTTTGTGATTGTCATATAGCTCCTTGCCATAATAAGAGATTATATTATCTTTTTCCCCTGTAATGACAATGTAATGACAAAGGAGGAATAATGCCAAAAAAAAGAGGAAAGCCATTCAAGCAGCATTTCGAGCACTATCCAAGGAATCCCCGAGAGATGTTAGGGGTAATGGCAAGGACGTTTAAACGGTCTGTTGATGATCCTGAGATACGGTTGGCCTGTAGATGGGCATCGAAGACTCTGCGTGAAACGGGTGAAGTAATCTTTTTTCCACGTAATGCAGAGAATACCGGGCTTGCTCCAGATCCGTTAATCTTCCGCAAAGCTAAACGAGGATCTAAAATGTGGCTCTCTCAGCGAACACCAGATGAGCGTAAAGCGTTTTATGATGAAATGAAAGCCTGGAATAATCGCAAGAAAAAGAAAGTGAGGCCAACTGTTGGGTGGAAAATCGTCAAGAGATAAAGGGCTACGTGTTGAACGCGAAATTGTTAATGCACTTAGAGAGCTTGGCGTGGATGCTGAACGAGTGCCGTTGTCAGGTTCTGCGGGTGGAAGTTTCAGTGGTGACATTAATATTAGCAAGGATGATCCTATAGGTAAACTGGTTGCCGAGGTTAAGGCGCGTAAAAACGGCAGTGGGTTTAAGACTATAGAGAAATGGATGGGGAATAATGATTTGATCTTTTTAAAAAAGAATAATCAAAAGCCCATGGTGATAATGAATTGGGAGCTTTTCGAGAAGGTTATCGCAAGGGTCTAAGTGTAATAATAATAACCATTTATGTTATATTTATTATACTAACGATAATTCCCCGTAAAGACATTGTCATTACAAACGCTATAACAATGTGTGGACACACCTTACAAAACTATATACAATGTCATTACAAAAGTAGACATTATACATAGTAGCGATAATACCTGTAATAATACCTATCGTGGTAAAGGTAATAATTATTAACAAAATAGGCTTCAACATGAAAATACAAAACTCCGTAATAATAACAAGGGATTCCACAAGTAAGCACGGCACCTTCTCTTCGATTGGTGTTAGCACTGCTGACGGTAAGGCCAAGATGTTTAACGGGGTGGAGAAGCCGTGGAGAGATAATAAACCCTTCCTTTCCTGTATCCCGTCTGGTCAGTATATAGGCATACCATGGGAGTCCAATAAATTTGGTAGCGTCTACGCTATTGTTGGTGGCACTGTATCTCTATATAAAGGCCGTGCAGAGCGTTACGCCTGTTTGTTTCATGTAGGCAATTACGAACGTGACGTAACGGGTTGCATCGGATTGGGTTCTGCTATGGGCGACAATATGGTTGTTCGATCTAAGGACGCTATGAATGCGTTCCGAGAGATCATGGGGGACAGTATGTTCCGCATTGACATCAGGTGGATTGACTAAATGGATTTCCAGCCCATCGTCGAACTTGCGGGGGTGCTGAATACTAAACCAGAGTTAGTTCCTCTTATTGCCGATTCCCGTCCAGTGGCGTATGAAAATGCGGTGCGTGTCTTACAGACACCGTTCTTCAGATTCCAACCATTTGGCCTGTGGGAGGGTGTTCATTACGGCGGGTATGAAAACATCAAAGACCAAGGGTATGAGCCTCAGAACGCCTGTCAGGTGGGTTTCCTCAAGGATCAGAGCAATAACAAATGGGCAACTGCGGGAAACCGCGGTGGCAAAAGCCTACTCGGTGCGATCGAGGATACGGCAGATGCTCTCTGGATTGATCCTATAACCAAGCAGTTTCGAAAGGAAGGTGATCGTTTCTCGGGTGATCCTCTCCGCATTTGGGTAGTGTCAGATACGGAGGAGACATCCGTTATGGACACGGAGCGAATCTATTACGATCAGGTGCTTGGCCCCGATGAATCGGGTGTCATGTGGAACATGATTGATGATAGTTGTTCGTTCACTGAAAAAAACGGTTGGTCGGGTCACCTGCTCAAGTTTACCAACGGTTCCAGTATCCAGTTTAAGTTTTCTACACAGAAAAGAAAGACGTTTCAAGGAGTTAGGCTGCATAAGGTTCGCCTTAATGAAGTTCAGCCTAAACCTATTTACTCGGAATGCACCGCCCGTTTAGCTGATTATAACGGCTATCTTGTAGGAACCATGACTCCCTTAGACGATAAAGGGGTGCCGTGGATTTATGAAGATTTATATATCCAACGTGCCGTCAGGAATATTGCGTTTCACCAATGGTCTATGTTCGACAATCCCCACATTCCCCGTGTATCAAAAGATCGTCTGATCGAACTATGGGACGAGGATGAGATCGAGGCAAGAGCTTACGGAGCTTGGGTTCCGATAGGACAGAAACTGGCCTTTAGTCATTCCCTCATACGGGATATGAGGCAGACAATTAAAACTCCCCAAACAGGATTACTCAGTATGGATGATCAGGGGTTTAGATTCGATGTCAAAACCGCGTGACAAAGGTAGGGGCTATTATGCACGGGCAGCTCGGTCTATCCAGAACGATACCGATGAGGATGACCCGATTTATAAGACGGGCCTGTGGAGCAATGTCGGAGAAGAAAAACGCGACCAATGGGTTCCTCTTATGGATATGACAGAGGAAGATGAGGAGTTTCAAGATCCATTCCAGATCGCTGCTGACATGAACTCTGACGATGAAATACTGGAGGACGAGGAATGAGCCTGACACAACGGGTCTGGGAAAAGCCGTTAAAAAATGAACTCTATGTAATGGGTGGAGACGTAGCAGAGGGCGTAGAGCGCGGAGACGATTCGGTCCTCGAGTGCATTAGGGTTTCTACAGGAGAACAGGTGCTCGAAGTTCAGGGTAAAGTAGATCCGCTTACCTTCGGTGAAATAGCCTATCAGTTTGGCAGTTGGTATAACAATGCGTTGCTTGGCATCGAGAACAATAAAGACGGTGGGGCTAATGCAACCCTGCATCGATTAGGCTATCCCAATATATACTTTCAGCGGAACAATACCGGAGAAGCTTTTGATAAACAGACGGCAAAGCTTGGGTTTAACACCAACCTGAAGACCCGCCATGAGATCATTGCCAATGGCCGAAAGTATATGCAAGACGGCTCAGTTACTGTTCGCAGCCAGGAACTGCTGAACCAGTTTGAAATCTTTGCTTTAAATCCAAGCGGAACCAAGTTCGAAGCTCTGTCTGGTGGACACGACGACCTTGTTATGGCATGGCTTATAGCCTGTGAAATGTTTCGCACACAGCTTTTAATTGAATCCGCTAAAGATAATGTGTTACTCCCGTATATAGACGGTGAGTCGTTTGATCCTTCGATTGAAGATATTGATCCTCCATTACCCTTAACACAGCGGTTAATTGAGCAGTCCCTTAGTCGGCAAAAACGCGATAAGGAGCCTGAGTCAACCGTAGGGAGTTTGTTATGATGATTTTGAGTTTGTCCATTTTTACAGCATGTGGATTCTTGATGGTGATCGCTGCGTTGCTACGCCAACTGAACAGAGAACGAGAGGAGCGTTTTGCCTTAATGCAGCACTATGCAAATCTGGCATTAAGAGTTCGATGGGTCCAAGCAACCGAAGAAAACCCAATGGCTGAACAGGTTAGATATCCAGAGCAATGGGCAAATCAGTCCTCTGTTCACGATGTGGAAGGAGTCTCGTAATGTCGGAAATAGGAGGTGAGCATTCTATTGGAGTAGGAAGGAGAGGTCTTCCATCTCGGGACATATCAACATTAGTAACATCCGATGGTCAGACCGTTATGGTTCCAAGCTATGTTCCTGCTCAACCCGAACCTGAAGTGAACAAACCAAAGGAGCTACCAGTTGAAACGGCTAATACGATTCAAAAAGAACCTCCCACAGAACCGAAGTTGGAAGGGTTTAACGATGTGGATGTTGTCAATCTTATTATTCCTTTACGGGTTGGTAAAGGCTTTAAAGCGGTTCCTGACCTGAAAGAGGAGGTCTGGGTTACAGAAAAAATTGATCGAGGCAGTTCGGTGGTAATACCTAAAGGGGATATAGTGATACGTGCGGTAAACAGGGAAGATTGGAACAGCGGAGTGCAAAAATTAGTGGATATGCTTGTTAAGCCAGACGGCCCGCTCAATCCAGAACTGCATGGTGTCCTCGATGACATGATTGGGACAGACGATGAAAGTGAAAAAAGTATCGGATGATGCGGTTAAGATAAATACTGTATGGGAAAAAGGGAACGCGGTTCAGTTTTTATTGTGTTCGGATCAGCATTTTGATTCAAAGTATTGCGACAGAAAGCTTTTAAAGTCTCATTTCGATGAGGCTAAAGACGGTAATATCCCCATCTTAATGTTTGGTGATTGGTGGGATGCAATGCAAATGGCATCAGACAAACGCTCTGCCAAGTCCTCGTTAAAGCCTGATTATATGGATGCCTATCTGGATGATCTGGTTGATGAAACAGTGGAGTTTCTTGAGCCGTATGCAGAGTTGATTGGGATGTGGGCGTGGGGCAATCATGAGTCGTCTATTCTCAGATACGCTGAGACCAAGTTGATTACCCGAGCCATTGAGTTGTTACGGCTAAAAACAAACCACCGTATACCCGAGATGCCTTACCGTGGATGGGTGATTGTGCATATGGATTACCCAGGGGGCGGTAATGTCTGTTCGTTTAAAATTGCTTATACGCACGGTGAGGGAGGCAGTGCTCCTGTTACCCGAGGGGTTATTAAGAGCAATAGGCGGGCAGTGTTTTATCCCGACGCTAATGTAGTCGTAGGAGGACATATACACGAAGGTTGGAGTGTGTCTGTGCCGAGGTTTCGTATCAGTGAAAAAGGTGCAATCTATTCCGATGAGCAGTTACATATTCAATTACCTACCTACAAAACGGCTGTTATATCAGACGGTTGGGAAGCGGAGAAAGGTTTCGGCCCCGCAGCTAAAGGAGGAGTCTGGTTAAAGGCAAGAGTTAACAGGAAAAATGATATAAGTATCAGGCTTCCCGTTATTACCACCGAAAGAGCTATGTAACCCTCTATATATTGTGGAGTTAACTCCAAAAATATTGACACATTCCGCAAGATGTGGTATTGTGCTGTAATGACATTGTATATACAGTGGTATCTGTTTGAAAGAGATAGAACTTATGCCCGAAAAAGGGAATCACAGTTCTCCTGTCCACGATTTAAAAAAGGCTCCAAGCTCGGAAAAAGATTGGTTGGCCTTTGTAGACGATTGCTATACCTATGCAAAAGACGGTCGTCAATCTTTTGAATACATGGTGCGGGAGAATAGCCACTTTTTAGTGGGCGATCAGTGGGTTAAATATTCACCGCATTTTAGTCGTTTTGAAAAGCATGGAATGGACGATTGGGTTCCAACGCCTACAACTAATGTCCTTATCGAATACTACGACTACCTGATTGATTTGTTTACCAGTGGTAATTCGGAACCTGATGTGCGTCCCGCTACCCGAGATCAATCGGATGTAGAAGCTGCTAAAGCTGCACATCGAGCACTTCGATCTGAATTTAATCGTTTAAACACAGAAGGATCGCTACTTCCATCTGCTGCGGGTTGGTTGGCTTTGACAGGCAACGCCATTCTCTTTAGCGGATGGAACGCTCATCGAGGAGATCTGATTCGTAGACCCAAGATGAAACAGAGCAAATATGCCCAGATGTATTCACAGGTTGTTTGTGCTGCTTGCGGTTTTACCGAACGCGAAGAGGTCTACAGTAAAGAACGGTGTCCTGATTGTAATGGGCCAATGATCTCGAGAGAAGCGGAAGAGACTGATGTATTTGGCAACACTCAATACGACAGTAAAACCGAACAGGTATTTAAAGATGGAATGCCACAGTTTGACGAGTTCAGAGTAGGTAATGTAGAGGAACGAGCAATTAACCCTCTGAACTGGTATCCTATGCCCGCACGACAATGGGAAGACGTGCAACAGCATGGATGGGTGATGGAAACAGATCCTGTAGATATAGATCGAGTAAAAGATCTGTTTGGGTCAAAGGCTAAAAATATAGTAGCCGAGGCAATAACAACGGAGAGTTGGGGTGTATTGCCCGCTCAACAGTTCCAAGATGCAGGGATTTCTACAAACCCAAAAGAAGAAAGCGACAAAGTATTACTAAAAATATTTAGACATGCTCCGAATCATAAGTTTAAAAACGGTGCTTTAACCATTTCTTGTGACGGACATTTGTTTTACAAAGGTGATCTGGATTCGTGTGACGGAAAGCTACCGTATACGATGATAAAATACAGATCAGTGCCTGGAATGTTTTGGGGAGAGGGACCGATAACGGATCTGATTCCTAATCAAAAACGACTTAATGCAATCGATTCCACTATCGTTTTAAACCGCAAACAGAACATCTCGCCTCAGTGGTTAATCCCAGAAGGTGCAGGGATAACTAAAGTTACAGGTAGATCGGGTGCGGTTTATCGTTGGTCGCCTCACGCATCTGGCGGGTTCCAACCGCTAAGAATGCCGGGGATGCCATTGCCCAATCAGGTGATGGATGAACGAGCACAGACAATAAACGCTATGAATCAACAGGTAGGATTACCTGAGATTATGCGGGGTAATTTACCTCACGGAGCTTCGGGATTGGAAACAGGAGCTGCGGTGGAGTTTCTTTTTGAACGGGCATATAAACGCTTTGGTCAGGTAATTCGTAACTGGCGTATTGGTATGTCAGAGCATTATCACCGTAATCTGAAAACAATGGCAAAGTATTGGGATGAGGATCGTATTGTAAGGATTGTTGGAGACAACAAAGATCTGCAATCCTATTACTACTCAAAGGCCGACTTTCATTCAGCAGAAGATATGACTGTGAGTTCCACGTTAGGGGCTGAAGATTCTCAGGTTGGTCGAAACCAAAAGATTTTAAATGCGGTTCAAATGGGATTGCTTGGAGATATCCGCGATCCCGCAATTCGAGGTAAGATCCTTGAAGATCTTGGCATAGACGGATTCGATAATGAATACATGCTCGATGCCAAGAAAGCACGACGAGTGCTTCAAAGTATACGCGATGGAGAGGAGGGAGAACCGTTCCTACCTGAAGTGGATAACCACGGAGTTCAATATCAAATCTTTAAAGAATACATGCTTACGTTTGAGTTCTCTGAGGAGACTCCTGAAGTACAGCAAGCTATTCAGCAAAGAGCAATGCAACACCAACAAATCCTACAGCAACAACAGCAACAGCAAATGGCTATGGCTCAAGCTGCTAAGGGTACTGGTGACAATGTATCTCAACAACTTATAGATAGCGGAGCTATGGGTGGCGACGCTCAAACGCAAACAATGGGAGTAAGGTAATGGCTAAGATGTCGCAGAACGGTTCGATAGGCCACAATACAAAAGGTGGTAAAGCGAATCGAACGCTTGGCGGTAACGTCAAAGGAAAAAGTGGTGATAGGAATATGGGTGGTAGCTCTGCATTTGGAAACATGAAATCATTTGCAAATAAAACACTTGGAAGTAATCCACCAAAATATAAGTGAGGAATAAATGGCTGAACAAGAATTAGGAGCAGAAGCACCGCAGAGTGCTGATGAGTCCGAAATTGTAGTTCCTTCTCAGATTGATCCCGCAACTCTGGCCGAGTTATTTGAAGATAATTCACTTAACCCTGCTCAAAACGCACCTGCCACGGAGTCGGCACCCGCAGTGGATAGCCAACAGCCAGTGGAACAAGTCGTTCAGGAGGAGCCTGTTAATCAAGAAGTCCGTATGACACCTGAGCAGATTTCTCAAATGCAGCGAGAAACAGCTCAAGCGGTAGCTCAAGCGATGCAACAGGGACAAACCCAACAACAGGCAAACAAATCTGTTACGGATTTACTTGTTGAAGCTAACCCTGATGTTCCGCGTGAATCTCTTGAGTGGATGGTAAAAGCCAACCAGACAATCAATGAACCGTTGATAATGAACATGCAACGGGAAATCGATCAACTCAAGCAGATGCAACAACGTCAACAGCACGAATCGACGGCTAAAGATTACGATAATCATATCACTGATTTAGCCGAACAGCATGGAATAACATCTGACTTCGAGCGCGAAGCGTTGTCTGCAATGACTACCAAAATGGGACTTGAGCAACACGGCTCCAAGTTCAGTAAAGCAGATGCAACTCGCATCTTCAAAAACCTAACAACTAAGATGAGACAGGAGTCTCACGCCCAGAATGAGCAATACGTGGAAAAAAAGGTAGCCGACACATCTAATGCTCCACCTGTGACGGGATCTACTTCAACTAACACTGCCAGTGCAGATGTAGCTAAACAGATTCGGGAAGGGTTGGAAAATCCCAACGACAGATCATGGGATTTCCGCGGGGATAATTTTAAGAATTTGCTGAAGGACTACCTCGATACAGCCAGTAAGCGAACTCTGGGGTAACACATAGAGAGATAGAATAATGGCAGGTGCAACAGTATCAACAATTAATAATGCGTTGAAGAGGCTATATCTTCCACGCCTGAGAAGTACCGTTAACACAGCTACGGTGCTTTCAAGTAGATTGCAACGCAATACTTCGTCAACAGGGGTGTCTGGTAGAGATGCCATTGTCCCTGTAAATATCCGTGGGTCACAGGCTATTGGTGCTCGGGGTGATGATCAAACATTACCATCACCACAGAACCAGACCTACATAGAAACGTCCATACCGTATAAGTATCTATACGGTACGCTACGTGTGACTCACCCTTCTATTGCAGCTTCGAAAAACGATGAAGGTGCATGGATAAAAGTAGTAAGTTCCGAAATGGAAGGGTTGATGCGTGACTTAAAAACGGACGTTAACCGTCAGCTTTTTGGTGATGGTCAGGGCGTTATAGGTGTCGTTCATGCTACCGCAAACATTACAAACGGTGGTGGTGGGACAGAATCCTTTGATGTCTATGGTGGTCATAGTCTAAAGATTGGTCAAATTATTGACGTTTATACCAATCGGGCAGGAGCAGCTAAACATGGATCTCTCGAAGTTACTAACACTTCGGGGAACACGATAACTGTATCTAAGGTTGGTGGGGGTGATCCTGATCTTACCGGAACGTCAGTATTGTCCACGGCTTTAGCTGCTGGTCGTTACCTTTTCCGTGAAGGATCTATGGGGCTTGAGATGATGGGCCTACAGGGTATCATAGACGCTGCAACTCACGCTTACACCTCTACATTGCAAGGAGTCAATCGGGTAACTTATCCTGAGTTCGACGCAAACGTAAAGGTTGCGGGTGCAACTATAACTGCGACTGTTCTTGATGACTTTATCCTCGAAGTCGAAGAGCGTGGTGAGTCTAATATTACATGCGGTGTTACTGATCGCACTGTATTCAGACAAATCGCAGGGTTGATGACAGCGGATCGTAGGTATACAGACACTATGGAACTCAAGGGTGGTTTTAAAGCTATCAGTTGGGGCGACATTCCAATATTCTGGGACCGCGATTGCCCTAAAGACGTTGAAGCTTATAAAGCTAATAACTCTTCCAGTTTGTTTTTCTTGGATGAGAATGAATTATCCCGCTTCGAGCTTGAAGATTGGAATTTTGATGACACGGACGGTAACGTCTTGCATCGAAATGAAAACAAAGCAAGCTACGACGCTACACTGTATTACTATGGCAACTTCGGTTGTATGGCTCCTGATAATCAGGGTGTGATACGCGACATTCGTGCCTCATAGTAATTTTTCATGAGAGAGGTGGGGTGGCTTTGTCTAACCTCGCCTCTCTCATTTAATACGGAGTAAAAATGTATATACCCGATTGGTCTATCGTTCAGCAGGTAAAAGCGTATGATGACAGGCTTTCTATAAAATGGCGTGAGGATGTGGAAAAGTGGGGTGTATATAGAAGTGTTCCTTCTGCAAACAATTTGTACGACAAAGATGTATTGGTTATGAATATCCAGAATCAGGACGGAAGTTATCGCTGTTTAGACAGTAGAGTCTTAGAGCGATTAAAAGCGTCCGACACGCAAAGGCTTAACCAGTGGAACTATCTGGATCGTATGCGTGAACTGGAAGAGCATAATGAAAAAGTAGAAGAACAGAATATGAAAGATGCTACCACTGAAATTGAAGATATAACCCGAGATATTGCTCCTACAGTGCGTAGGGAGATGTCCGATGATATAGGATCTCGAAATGTTCCTAAAGAAGATGTTCAACAAGATCTTGTCTCATCTTATGGAGAAGGAGTGCTGTAGTGATACTATCTGATATGATAGCGGATGCTCGTAGGCATCTGGATGCTTCAGATAAATTCTTTAGCGGGGATGAAGTCTGTGATCGATTACACGCATCTCAACAGGAGATCTTGCGATCTATTGCTAAAGAAGATGCTACGTTTTTCGTAAAGACACATGACTTAACGCTCGTTAGTGGAACGGCATTATACGATCTTCCGCTTAATGCTCGGTTAGGGACTCGTATGATCTTTGCAGAAAACAATACTAATGACTTTGGACTTGAAGTAAACCCAATCGATTATCGTCACTATTTATCCTTAGAGGCACCTGGCTTAGTTAACCTGAGCAACAGTTGGAACTTCATGCTCGAAGGAAGTAAAGTTCGTGTTACGCCAACCCCTGACACTTCTTCTGCTAATGCAATAAAGGTCTGGTATACTCCGACTTATGGGAATATGGTGCAGGGTAGAGTGGACGCAGCAACCAACAACAGTGCCAACACAACTCTCATTTTAAACTCAGGATCTCCCGATTATGTCTATGAATTCGGGACTATAGATCGAAGAGACGATTACTACAACGGGATGGAAGTTCGAATAATTGACGGGACGGGAGTAGGGCAAACTCGAACAATAACCGACTATGACGGAACCACTCGAACTATAACAGTAGACTCAGCTTGGGGAAGTAACCCTGCTAACAGCGGTGGAAGTAGATCTTCTTACTGCATTATGTGTCCAGTTCCTGAAGATTTTCATTCTGTGGTTACGCTTCGAGCTGCGATGTTGATGTCAGCTAAGAACAGAAACAGAACCGAAGAGCTTACCGAGTTGTATTACGGTAATCCGAATCGAAGAGGACACTACTACGAACTAATGGCTTGGATTGCTAACAGAGTCTTTTCAAGAAATGAAGTTGTCCAACCTGTAGACTACGGAGCTTAATATGAAGTATCTATCGATGGATGTTCCACGACCAATTAATCCGCGCGTATCAAGAAACAGTTATACGATTCACGATAATGATTCTTCGCACAATGTTGGTGCTCGGGCTGACGATCAGCCGTTGCCTGAACCTAAAGTCAAGCCGAAGAAAAAGAAGGCTGTTAAATAATGTCTCTATTTAAAAACCAAGTAAACCCCCGTACTGGTTCGGATGCTTCTTACTACCAACAAAGAAATCAATCTGGTAACAACGGGATTTCATGGGGTGATTTTTATGCTAATGCTAAACAAAAAGCACGGTCTATAAATCCTTATATAGACGCTATGTCTCAACAACCTGATTATGGCTATAAAGAACGATCGTGGGGTGCTCCGAATAGTGTTTATCACGACATGACTAATCGTGGAAGAACTTGGTCATCTTATGACCGACATGCTCCGTTAATCAGAGGTACTGCCGTAGCCCGTAACTACAGTGGACGTTCGGGAGGATACGATCCTTACCGTAGAACAGAAGGACGCATAAGAAGTACCCCTTCAAATGTTCCTACTGCAAGTTGGTGGGACAAAGAAGGACCAGGAGCTGCACAAAAATATCAGGAATACAGACAGCAATTTGGGCCTCCAAATAGTTTCCCTAATCGTTTAGCGGAAAGTGATTACAACAAAATGAAGCAAATGGAACTAATCGGGGCTTTAGAACAAGAACGAATAAGGGGTTTGTATAATCAGGGAAGAATGAGTTATGGGGCTTATCCTAACCGTGATGATAGAAGGGGATACGCAGGGTAATGGCTGTAGAGCGGGACGGTAGATTTGAGTGGAACGAGAATCGAATCTATGGCGGTATGCGTCAGGATGTTACCGATGCGTTTCGGCATTATCGCATGCTACGGAACTGTAGTGTAGCTGATCACGGCTCTGTTATTAAGGATAAAGGCGCACGTAGACTGATCAATGCACAGATAACCAACCATATCACCTATGGCGGTTATGATGCTCGTTATTCTAACGGCTCACAAGTTTTATTACTGTTCCACGACAACGGGTCAGCCGGTGAAGTTCACCGCTTTAACGAGGCGAATGGCGGGCATACTAATACGGGTTCTTCTTGGACTGAGGAACACGCTAATAATGCACAGAAAAAGCCCTGTGTGTTCATGTTTGCAGACAAGCTAATTACGATAGATGGTTCTCGTATTCGTGCAAGGAATAACGCTGCCAGTTGGTCGGCTCCTGTTTACGACAATCAGAGTGCCTCGATGACTTCCGATTTAAAAGCTGCGTTGAATCGATCCACATTTGGCGTAGTCTATGCAAATAGAATGGTTGTCTTTGGTGATCCTCAGAATCCTCACACGTTTTACTCTTCTGATGTAAGAGATCCTGCTGTATTTGACGCTACCAATTCAGTTATTGTTTTAGAGCAAAGCGGTGAAAAGATCACTGGAGCAAGCGTCATTGGTAACCATTTGTTGGTAGGAGGAGAAAACTTTATTCGATCCTACTATCTTGGAACGGCTTCTCCTAAGGACTGGGATTTTGAGACGCTTTCATCATCTATTGGTCCAATTAACTGGCAATCCTTTGTTCCTATTGCCCGATATACAGGCAATCAAACAGTGTCTCATAATTTCTTCTGGACAAAAAACGGCCCCATGTTAGCCGTAGCTAATCAGAAAAGTGCTCCTTCGTTGGTTCCTTTGTGGGAACCTTTGCGTAGAGGATTTCTTGGAGAGACCTATCGAACCTTAGAAGGATTTAAAGTAAGCGACTACCCGAATGTTGAAGGGGCTTGGTGTCCTGAATTTAATGAAGTCCGCTTTGTTTTAAGCTACAAAAGCTCAAGTGCTCGGGATTTAGTTCTCTGTATTAATGTGGATTCAGCTATAGCTTACGCACAAAGTGCTGAGGGAGTATATCCCATGTTTAGAATACGGGATAACTCGAACTTTACAGGCGGTTTCCCTGCCGATACGATCTTCAGTTGCGAAGTGGCTTCTACAGGAGCACCAAGCACAACAGGAGTCCATAAAACATTGGTGGCGAAAAATGGACGGGTATGGGAACTGGATAATAAAAGTAACTGTAAAGACGAAGGAACAGGTAGCAGTGACACTCATGCGGTAAATTTTCAGGCTCGTATGGATGGATATGACGGTTCTGAAGATGGGATTCGATCTCGGGAGAAATCGCTTCGAGGAGTGCATGTTCAAGCTACAGCAGAAGGATCTTACAATTTAAAGTGTCGAGTATTGGCCGACGGTGGACAGGCTGCTTCGTCCAATGCCACAAGCTTGGCTGCGTTAGACGAAGATATAAACGTATGGGGCGGTGGAGATACATGGGGTAACGACAATCTCTGGAACTCAAACGAGTTCATGTTTTCCGACATCGACCTTCATGCTCTTGGGAGAAAGTTTGACCTCGAGTTTTATGACGATGGTAACATCGAAGGGCCTGTTCAACTCAATTACTGGAGCTTGTGGGGATACGTGGAGGATAGACGTTAATGGGTACACTGACGTATAACGCTGATTTTGTAGAAACAGGGATTGATGGAATAAAACCTCAATCGTGGGATACTGATGTATATCCTCACTTTGTCACTATTCGAACGCTTGTTAATGGCAATATTGATGCCACTAATCTCGGAGTTACTGCGGGAACAGCCACGGCAAGTAAAGCTTTAGTTGTCGATGCAAACAGAGACATTTCAAATATCAATAACATTACTGGCTTTGCTAAACTGGCATCCCCTGCACTTACAGGAACACCGACTGCTCCTACAGCAAGTGCGGGAACGGACACAACTCAGATAGCAACAACTGCATTTGTTTTGGATAACGCAGGTGTAGGTGGTTCTAACACTCAAGTTCAGTATAACAATTCCGGGTCTTTGGCGGGAGCTGCCAACCTTACTTGGAGTAGCGATAAGCTGACAATATCTGGAAGTACCGCTCATGCTCTTACCCTTAACACAAGCAATGATCAAAAATTTGCATTAATGGGATCAACTACCCCTCAATTAGATTTTTACGAATCGTCTACTCAAAGGGGATCTATTATTTGGCACCCTACAGCAGACGAAATTCAGTTGGTTAATATTGAAGAAAGCACAAAGCTTCGGATTGGTGCAGGGGTAGATGGGTTAAAATACGAATCAGCTGCAAGTAACGCTTTACATAAGGTTTTCCATCAAGGGTTGCATAACCCTGAGATAGATACCAGTGAAACAAATCCCACGTTTAGCATGGATACGAGTGGCACAATAAATGGATTTTTCGGTGCCAGTTCGGATGATTCTTATGGAACCAGAATTTATAATTCCCGACAAAACGCGGGGCTATACATTCGCAGTGGTGGCTTAACATTTTTTTCAGGGTCAACCCATTATGATATCTGGCACTCTGGAAACGATGGAGCGGGTAACAGCCTCGATGCAGACCTTTTAGACGGTGTTCAGGGAGCTTCATATTTGAGATCTGATGCTGATGATACTATGTCAAGCATCCTTACGCTCAGTTCTTCATCAGCTTATCCATTAACTATTAACGGATCAAATGATTCAAAAATTGTATTGGCGGGGTCTGCTGATCCTTATATAACATTTAGAGAATCAAGCACAGATAAAGCTAAAATCACATGGGATGCTAACGGATATTTAACAATAACGAATATAGAGGATGGTTCAGGCTTACGTGTTGACGCAAGCCCAAAGTGGATAGCTCCTAACACTACCTATGATTTATGGCACAGTGGAAATAGCTTCACTATTTCTAACTCTGTCCTTTCTTATTCAGGAGGTATCACCGCTTCAGGTGATATTGAGTCTACTTCTGATCGTCGGGTTAAGACAGACATACGAACAATAGACCATGCACTCGATAAAGTTTTACAGCTTCGAGGTGCTTTCTTTAAAAAATACAATAAGAAAAGTGTTGGAGTTATCGCTCAAGAAGTTGAGGAGATACTGCCAGAAGTAGTATCTGTCCCTGATGGAGAAAGCGGATTGCGTTCTGTTGCATACGGCAACATGGTCGGCTTATTGATCGAAGCCATAAAGGAGCAACAGACACAGATCGATGAACTGAAAGGAGTTGTAAATGGCTCTTAAGGGGAATATGACGATTAAAAATTCCGCAACGTATTCGGAAACATTAGTTGTTGGAGCAATCTATTATGACACGAACACGAACAAGTTGATGTTATGTACAAACGCAAGCGGTAGCGGAACATTTGTGGAGCTAAACTAATGGCGTTAAAAGGCAATTTTGAAGCACAGCCATATGCGAATGAGTCGGCAGCAAATACGGCATTGGGTAATTCTCGGGCAACGGGGTCTGTTTATTATGACACAGGTGATGCGAAACTAAAAGTATGGACAGGATCCGCATGGTCTGCGTTTGGGGGCGGTGGAGGATTTCCTACAGATATCCCTACATCTGGTTTGATTCTTCACCTCGATGCAGGTGATAGTAATTCGTATGGAGGATCAGGTACGACCTGGAGTGACATAAGTAGCAGTGGGACGGATTATGATTTTACGGTCGATGCTTCAAGCTTTGTGGCAGCAGCGAATAACGACCCTGCTCACTTTGATTTCTCTGCTGATACTAATGCGTATTGTGCCTACAATACCGATGGTATCCCACGTTCCGCAGCTAATACAGTTGTCTTGTGTTGTTTCCGAGGGCCGATGAGAGAATCGGTTGGTTCGGATGTATGGAGAGAACGAATAGCATTATCGCAAAGGATGTCTATAGGTTGGTCATGGTGGTTAGTCAGTTCGTCAAACACCAGACAGATTGTTGTATACGATGGTGGAACATATACTCCAGAAAAATGGGGTGATGATGCAGGGCCTACGGGTTCAACTCCGCAAAACAGACAGCCAGAATTTGGTCCTGATACTGAGCATACCGCAAATATGTATACATGGCGAACACAAAGCACGACCAGTGGTAATACTCCAACCTTTCAGCTTTCTATTAATACCGGAATTGTTGCAGGTTCAAACAATTCAAACATGAGTGCTGGTGAAACGACTAAGCTTTTTCATAACATCGGTGGGTTTGGCACTAATGATACACAACCATCAGGAAACTATGGTTGGGGTAAGTTCGTTGCGGTCTTGGCATACAACAGGTTACTCACAACTGCTGAAGAAATGAAGATATACGCCCATTACCATGCTACGTGTGACTTTGCATCTCAAGGGGTTTACACAGTTACGGGAGGGTTTACCTAATGGACATTGCTATTGGAGACAAGGTTACTGTTGTCCCGTCTGTTACAATCGGATCAGGAGATGTAGTGTCTGATTACGTCTTAGCTGTAGAAGTCACTGTGTCTTTTGAAGAAGACTCAACGGCAGTTTCGATAACAGAAGATGTTTATTTGTCAAAACCTTCTGGTGTCACCCCTGATGTCTACAAACCTTTATCGGAATTTACAAAAGAAAAAGCTACAGCATTGGTTAACAATTTGTGGAGAAGTGATCTTCACAATCGATTAATGATGAAATTTTTTGGCACAAAAAGAAATGCAGTAAAACGCGATGCCCCATGGAAGGAATAGATAATGGCAATCAATTACAGTTTCACGTTTAACTCAGATATCATTACGCAGACCGTAAAGATAAAGGATGGTTCGTCTGTAGATGATTACATCATAGGAGTTCATGGAGCGGTCCATGCAACGGATGATTCGGATAATACTACGATTACTCGCCCCGCGATTTTTAAAGGCACAGATGCTTCTCAAAAAGAAAAAGGAGAGTTTGTGGCGTTGTCGGATCTTAAAGATGTTCCCGATGGGGTAAAAGCATTTGCTGAAACCATGATAACAGATGAGACCTTAAGATCTCAAATGGCTGAAGATATCATGAATAAGAAAACAGCACCAACATCTAAAGTCGCACCGTGGTAAACATTATGGGATGGGAGGTAGGGATTGAATTATCCACCAACAGAACAAATTCGATCTCGGATCGAACAGGAGCGTCTGTATAACGCAGCGAGAAAAGAGATTGAATCATTAAGAGCAAGTGTTAAAGCTGAAAACGTAATAACAAAAGGATATAAGCATGATCGTGATGAGCTTCGAGAAGAAGTCAAGATAGCTAAACGACATGTAGTAACCTTAACCAAGTCACAAAAAGCAGCAGAAGAAGCGAACAAAGCGGGTATGTGGAGCGGTGGAGCAGCGATAACTGTTACGATCCTTTATGAGATCTGGAAAGTGATAGGCTTCCCCGGGGGTCGTGAATGGGAAGACTTCTGGAATCATGAGGCTCCCTACGGAGTCATAATGTGGCTTACCACAATACTGTTTGCACAACTCTACAAGTCAACCCGTTAGGAGGACAAATGGCAGACCAAGAATTATTAGACGCAATAGAACAAGAAATAGATAATCGCAGTAATCAGTTAACGTCGTCTGATCCGACAATAGCTTACTTGCGAGGAGCATTGGATTTTGCAAATGGGAACATACAAATAAAGGAAGGTGTGGAAGATGGGATTAAAAGCACTGCTGTCAAAAGCAACGTTATCAAAGACTCCAAGAGCTAAACTAATACGCAGAACATTGATCGCAGCTATTACGCTTGGATTGTCTTATGTGGGAATCAGTGGTCAACTGGCTGAAGATCTGTCCGAAACTGGAGCAGATGTAATTATTCAGACCATGGAAAGCAATACAGGAAGTTAAATGGCTGATGCCCGTATACAGAACGGCCCTTCGCTTACTCAATTCGGGTCGGGACAACTTGTTCCAGTGCATCTAATTGATTCAAATGGTGCAGGGAAAACGGGCATTACTTCACCCACATTATCCTTGTCTAAAAATGGTGCCACTCCCGCTTCTCCTTCCGATGGGACATGGACACAGGTAGGAGCAGGGGTTTACACCATTCGATTAAATGAAACGGATACGGGTGATTTAGGATGGATAACAATAACGGTCACGCACGGATCGGCAGAAGACGCTACCGTGTTGTGTGAAGTCTCACTTAACGCGAACGAGAAACGCTCAAGCTATATAAGGCAGCGAGCTACCTATAGGAGCTAACATGAGCAAGACCTCAGATCAGTTATATGAAGTAGACTTACGGCAAGTCGAACGAATTAAGAAGCTGACTCATCGATTGAACAAAGATCTACAGATGTATGAAGCTCATACTCAGTGGATTGCTCAACAGGAATCGGCTGAAGACTACGAGAGAGTCGGGTTGCCGAAGCCTCAAGGAGAGAATGGCAGTAAAGAAGAATTACTCAACAGAAGAAACAAAATCATGTTGGCGTTAAAGTCGGCAATATGGTCAACAGGCAATTCATTAAAGTCTGATCACGACAGAGCTAAGATCCTTATTGCTCAAGAACGAGAACAGGCAGAGTTAGAGGAGGAGTAACATGAGTATGAGATGGGATGGAGGTCAAAACAATTTTTCAGGAAGATCTCCTTATGGAGGGCCGACACCATATGGTGGACAAACGGGACCGTCTATGCCAGAGCTTAGTGAGCCTGATTTAGGTAGACTTGAGGGTGCTTTTAACACGCTAAAAAGCGTTTTTGGTAATGAAATTGTTCAGTCACTTTTTAGTGGACTTTTTGATTTTGGAAAAGCTGCTATGCCCTCTGTTTTAGGACATGTATTAAGTGGAGATGAAAGAGCACAATCTCAGGCAATGTATGACGCTCAAGCAAATCTCTTAAACAAACAAGCAGAGATGCTTCAAGGTCGATATGATCAAGAAAAAGCACCCAGAGCTGATCTACTACAGGCATTAAGTAATCGCATGGCCCGTGAGTCTCCGTCTTTTTTACCTGATCGTCCACCAACTCGAAGACCTTATGAAAACGTGCGTCGTTACGACCCAAGATTAACTCATCAGGGAAGTGGTGATGGTTATGCAACAAGGCTTTCTGATGCGTTAGCCTATAAATGGAATCCGTTAGGAGGTCAGTAATGAGTTTTTTTGATAGACTTGCTGATTCTTTAGTAAGTTTTAACCCCGCGAGTTTTTTATCTTCCAGAAGTCGACCAGACATAACACCTTATGAAATGGTTCAAAATGCTCAAGGTGAATTGGGTTACTACGACGAAAATGGTATTTGGTATCCTAATGTTGGACCTGCATCTCCTTCAAGTTGGTCAACAGAACGTCGTTCAGAGGATGGAAAATACAATGTCTTAGGACAAGAAATCCAATATGGTCAGAGAGATAAAGGTGGGGAGTTATTTCGACTTGGTCACGGTTGGGAAAATTACGATGACCATAAATATAATCCAGTAAATCGTAGGGATCCGTATGGAACACAAGTTACTCCTGATGGAGCTTCATTTCAACCAATAACCCCAATAGATCAGAATCATCCCGCATATAATTGGGGACCACAAGTTGATGATTCAACGTTTGGATTACAAGATACAAGAAATTTAAGTGATTGGTCGGATTCTCATTGGAGAAGATACGCTCCTCACAGGTTTAGTCCTGATTTTAGTCCTTTTGTAAAGACCGAAACAACAGATACATATGACCCTCCTAATCCGTGGGAAGGGTATCAGCCTAATACGTTCTCGAACGCGAAAAAAGTAACGACGGACAATCCTAACAAACAATATACAGAAGCTTTTTCGTATGCTCCCGTCCAAAATCAAACTGGGGGAAAACCTAACAATGGATATAACCCTCCTGATCCGTGGGAAGGATATAGACCTCATAAGTTTCCAGTAGAAGAGGGCGGTATGGGTTACGGTTGGGGTGAAGGATCGTCTCCTTGGGGAGAACAAACAGAACTTGAAACAAACATTATACCCGATTGGTCTTCATGGATTGCTCCTCAATTTTGGGAAAACTCTGCACAGGATTTAGATGAGTTTAACTTAGATGGTAACCCATACGATAAGCGAAGAGATGAGTATTTATCAGGAATGTATGGTGATCTCGAAGCAGATTATCAACGTGGATTAGAAAACATTAAACATGCTTTTGCCGTAAGAAACGACCTGGAATCTCCCGCTTATCATGCTGCTTTAGCAGACTATGAAGATGCGTATCAAAGAAGAAAAGCAAACATCACTTCTCAATTTGCTATGGGAGCTGCGGGTGCCGATATCGATTTACATGGAAGATCAATGGATAATGTATTTAAATCGGCTATGATGTCTCGCGGGTTTTACGACTCAGACATGGATCGAGCCGATCAGTATTACCGTGATGAAATGGCAGATATGTGGAATTGGTATGCAGCTCAAGAAGCGGATTGGACAAGACGACAAGGATATGCAGATGACGGGATGAGGCTACTTCTTGGATATTTAACAGGAAGTCCGTTCCCAACTTATGGAGAAACAAACACTGGGTTATCTGGATTAGCTAAGATCATGGCAGAACGAGCAGAAAATGCAGGTTTACAGGGATCTGAATTAGGAAGAGTGATATACAATGCTCTCTGGCCTTCGACAACAGGAGAAAACTAATGGATTTCGGAGCATTCTTACAATCACTGGGACAAAGTGCAGGGCGTTCTCGTCTGGAACGAGAGTCTCGTCAAAAGGAACAGGAAGAAAATATATTGAAGATGCTTCAGGCAGGGTTTATTCAATCTCCACAACCTCAGCAAGGAGCACTGACTTTATTTGATCGATTAAATCAAGGGTTAAACTACAGCCCTGAGATGGATCCCGCTCCGTCTTTTGAAATGGGAGGTCATCATCCTTCTAAAGTTGCTGAAGCTCAACGGTTACATGACGCTGAACAAAACAGACTACGATTTGAACATGAGAAGGCAATGCAAGATGATGTTCAAGCATTTGAAGGGCGTTGGGACGAGAATAAAGCAAAAGAGTGGGAATCTAAGTTGCTCAAGTTAAGTGCAGAAGACGCTCTTCGTGTGATTCAAAGCAAAATTGATAATACCGAAGCACAACACTATCTCGATAATCTATCAAAGTATATAGCTATTAAGGATAGGATCTTAGAGGCTGATGCAAAAATAAAAGAATCTGAGGCGAAAAAAGTAACGACTGAAGCGGAACGTTCTCAATTTGAATTTAATGAGTTTAAGGGCTATACAAAGGCACGACAGCACTTACTGAATAATGAAGTAAAACAATCTGATTTAGATCTTATTGAAGACCAATACTTCTTTAAAACAGATCCAAATGGCAATGAATACTTATGGAACCGTGATCCAGAAGAGGGAGAGCCTAATGCCGTTTTAGTTTGGAAAAAGCCTCCAGAAGACCAAGAAGAAAAAATGCTGTTAAGAGCTAATGCTGTAGCTCAGGTAGTTGCAGCTCTGAAAGAGGCAGGGTTGGATGATCAAGCAGATGCTTATGCAGGGTTGCTTGGATCTGATAATGAAGACATGGTTGTAAACTTAGCATTGAAAGATTTAACTACAGAAGAAGAGGAAATAGCTAATGTTTTTCTGTCACCCGAATCAAGGGGGAAATCTGTTGGGCAAATCTTACTTGAGTCAGGGATGGATCCTGAAGATTTTGATTACACAAGTCCTACAGGTGCAGGGTTAGGGTTAAAGTTTACATCGGGAACACCACGTAATGTGCCTAATGAAATACGATCAAATAGATTCCGTCGTAATACGGGTAATGGAAACGTATTTAGATCAATAACCAGAGATTTCTCTGATTTTACGAAGGAACAAAGAGAAGCTACAAAAGAAAAAGGATCTTCTAATCCAAGAACAAGAATGAGTAGTGGGGGTAAATAATGAACCAAGCAAAGATTCAGCTTTCTCCAGAAAAAAAACAAAGATTAAATCAGCTTATTTCTACTAATCCTAAAGTTGGGGCTAAAGTATTAAGGGGATTAGCTAATGCAAACGTAGACATAAGTGAGTTTTCTGTTCCTTCAGATTGGACGGATGAATTAGCTGCTTTTGGTGCCGGTATTCCAGAAGGTGCAAGCTATGGTTTGATTGATTCTCCTGATACGGGTAGCCTCGCTTCTAAGGTAGACCTTCCTTTAGTTGGTGAAGTTCAGCCCGCTCGAGAATTGGGGCGTTTATTAGGTGGCATTGGAACAGGAAGTGCGTTATGGAAAATGGGGTATCGAATCGGATTAAAGCCAGGGGAAAGAGTTGCAAGTGCAGCCCTGAAAAAGATGGGAGCAACAAGCCCATCAAGCCAACGAGTAGGGGAAACAGTGGGAGGGGTGATAGGAGCTGCAACTCCCGAAGCAATCGTGGGAAGTGTGGCAGAGGGCGTTAGGGAAGATTCGTGGGGAGCAGTTGTGTCATCCCTCCCTGAATGGTATACGTTGGGCGTAGGTTCAGAGCTTGGTATTCGAGCACTGCAAAAGTATTGGAGGAAACGTAAAGCGGGACAACCCGCAGAAGAAGAACGAATTGAAGCTGAAACAATAATTGAAGGTGAAATTAATCGTGGTTCACAAGCAGTTCCTTCAGAGGGTAAAAGTCATTTACCAGAAATGGCTGATCAATTTGAATCAGGATCTATACTTGATGAAGAGTATCAGAAAAAATTAGCTGAATCAGAAATGCCTGAGGAATATAGAGTTGCAAGTGAAACACCTGCTCCTGAATCTTATATAAATGATCCAATAGAATTTGAAGCTTTAGCGCAATCTGATCCTGAACTTGCTAAGAAATCATCAGCTAAGGTAGAAAAAGCAAAGGATGAAAATCGTCCAATAAAGCAAAGAGTAGAAGAAGAAAATCTTAAAACAGCTTCTAAAGAAGAAATATTTAAACGAGCTGGGATAAAGACTGATGCTGAAGTACGTACTGAGGGATACGAAGGGTTTGATCCAGAAGTTCATCAAGCCGAAGGACAAAGCGCAGTAGATGCTGCCAATAGAAGGGCAGAGAAAGCACGGAAAAAAGACCTTGATCGTCGTAATGCTCGAGAGGTTGATAGCACAGAAAATTTTGTAAAGGGAACAAAAGAAGAAGTGGAAGCAGATTTAAAAACTACAGGGTATGACGCAACTGGTGCAAAAACTAAAGTAAGTAAAACTAAAAAGAAGAAACAGTTACAAGAAGAAAAGTTTAATAAGCTTGACTTTGTTAGATCTATTAGAAAAGAAATCACAAGATTGGAAAGTAAGAAAAAACTTGATCCCGCTGATCAAATACAGTTGGAAAGTTTAAAGAGTATCCATAATAATATGAGAAATATTTATGCTAAATACTCCAAAGATCTTCCTGTGTGGCATGGGTTTAAAATAAAATATATTGATGATGTTTCTACAGGGGAAAGCATATCTATAAAAGCAGATGCTTCTACTAAACCTGTTTCTGAGTTAGCTGATACGGCCTTAGATCAACCGTATTATGATCCGAATTGGAAAGCAGAAAAGCCTTATCTAAGGGGTGGCACTTCAGGATCTAAAACAAAGACATGGTTCTACAAAGATCAGTTTGGTAATGAAAAAGCATTGGACGGGAATGCTACTCAAGAAACTATTTTTGACAAAGTTGTAAAAAAACAAACCGTTGAATCGAGGACAGATATTGATTCATTTATGCGTGGCGAGATTGATCAGTATGGCAAACTAATACCCGAGGAGATGAGAAAGCAGATTAGTCCAAAGGCTATAAAGCAAAAAAAGGATAATCGACCTGCTTATTTAACTGAAGATTTGACAACTATTGTTGTTAATGGGCGAATTTTAAAAAAGTTATTTGAAGAAAAGGCTTGGAAAAAGTTAAAGATACCTGATAGCCAGATTCCTGATGAAGGCACATTTAAAAAATTCGTAGTGGAACGTGTTCGCGTTAAAGAATTAATACCTGAATTTGCCTTTGAAGGAGTTTTTAAAAATCAAAAGAAAAAAGGCCTTCAAAACTATGATGATTTTTTAACTCGTATGGCTTTTAGGAATATTGAAGATCGAAGTAAGATTAAAAGGAACATATCCCGGAATCATCAAACAACAGATTCTATCCCCGGTGACACTGACGTTAACAGGCCGTCTAATAAAGCTGACGTAGCAAAACAATTAGGGTTGCAATCTGAAGGATTTGATCAATTAAAAAAGGGAGACATACTAAGGATAGCAAGTCTTAAAGGCATCAAGACATTAGAGCAATTAGAGGATACGGCTTTTAGAACTACTGCTACAAAGAGTCCAACAGGGGAACCAACTAAGCCGATTCAACCATCTATAGCTTCTCCTACGAAAATACGGAAATTACCTGCGGGAGTATCAGGCGACCCAAGTAAAAAGAGGAAGTTTCAAAAAGGCAGTGAGCAAAAGGCACCTCGGACATACACTATAGAAATTGAGAGGGTTGATGATACGTTTTATTATGGACATAAGATAAATCCAAAGGGTGAGGTTAATAGAAGTAAAACGTTCAAGTATAAAAAAGAGGACTATGAACCTCAAAGTATGCAAAAGCTTGAAAATCGTGATGATCCAGATAGTTTTTCTATGCCACGGGTAGGTGGAGGATCTGGATTAGGAACCGAAAGATTTGACCCTGCTTCGTTTGATGAACGTATAAATTTGTACGATAAAATTAACGAGCTATCTGAAATTGCAGGTGGTAATGGCAACGAAGTTAAGGTAAGGATCAAAGATAGACTTAAAAAGATGCCGTTAAATCGGGGGCAAGCTGAACAGATAAATCGATATTTAGATGATTTGATTGCTACTGAATCTGCTCAAGCTTCTAATTTTACTTTTAATGTTTTAGATGAGTTTGCTTCTAAGTCACCACGGGTTGTGCGTTCTAAAAGTGATGAAGGGCCAGACATCGTCCTTCAAAAAGAGCTTGAGTCTATAAGCACGGAAGATCTTCTTCAAGAGCCAGGTCTGTTTACAAGCGTTCAGAGTCCATCATCTCCATTTGGGTTAGGTAAAAACAAGTTTATTGGAAACAATGTCGTTAAGTTTTCATTACGACGCATCGAAGAGATGCAAGCTTGGCAAGAAAAGACACTGGGGATGTATAGTAATATACGAAAGATGCTTGGCTTACCAGAAAAGTCTACAGTAAAAGAAATTCTTGACGCTAAGATGGGTCGACTTACAGGTAGTGGATCTTCTTTGGATATAGGCAGAGAAAAACTATTCAAGTTAGCTAAGTTGCTCGATACAGACTATGTCCCCGAAGGTAATCCTCTTGCCTCAGGCCAACGAAATGCTTGGCAGTTAGCTAAAAATGAACTTGTTCGAGCGGGAATTGAAGATCCAGTAGTTATGCAAGCGTATAATTCGTATCGAAATCTGATTGACGAAGTCGCGGATCATTTGGAATTACCTAAGCATCGAAGGATTAGTTACTACCTACACCATATGTTTGCAGGTAAAGCAGGTCGATATACTGCTGACTTAATCGCTTCAAACGTAGGGCTTTTTGATAACGCTATGGCACAAAAAGTATTAGATATTGCTAAACATGCCGAAGGGTTAGAGTCGGAATTAAAGTCAAGTGATATTATTGTTTCTTTGATCGAGCAATCTCAATCTCCTGTTCGTCCTCGAGCATATAAAGGTCTTTGGGAACGAGAAGGTGTTGACGACTATTCATTAGATCTTGATGCGTTAACTATGGTTATGATTCATGGGGCAAGTCAACGTCAGATGACTGTGGATGTAGCTCGTAGAGGTCACGATGTTCTGTCAAACATGCCTATTGTTGATGGTAATGGCAGAGTTCGTGACATACATATAGAAGTAGCCAAGTATTTACGCCACGTAATGGGACGACCTACCCCAACAAGAGAGAAAGTTGCACAGTTTTGGGCTGACTCTGAAGTCTTTAATCGTGGTATAGACAGGCTCATTGAAGCTGTTGGGATTACACCTAAAGGTATCAATCTTACTAAGGCTGCAATGAAAAACGAAGACGGGACAACCATGTATCCCGACGAAGCTGAGATTGCGGTTGAATGGTTTGATAACGCATATAAGAAGACGCAGACAATAGACCCACAAACAGGTAAACCTACGAGGAATTTTAGGAGAGACCCCGGAGACTTTATTAGAAACAAGATTGCACTACAGATAAACGACATGCGTCAAGCGTTGCAAAACCCTGCACTTTCAGGGCCAGTTGCAAACGCTGTATATCGAGGATTGATTACCGCAAAGCTTGGTATAAACTTCGCGCACGGTTTAACTAACACTACACAGGTATATGTTAACGTATGGCCTAAACTCAAAAAAGGTTATATATCGCATGGACTAACCGATTATCTCTTCTCAAAGAATAAAAAGATAGGCAATAGAACTGTTGATGAATTGCTTGCAGAGTCAGGGGTTACCCGAGATGTTACCTCTACAGAAGAATATATGGGAGCATTGCCAAGCACATGGCGAACCTTTCAGGAAAAAGCTTTGGTGTTTTCAAAATCATCTGAGCAGTTTAACCGTGGTGTTGCATTGCTTTCCTCATACCGTCAGTATCTTGATGAAGGATTATCTCATGGTATGGCTATGGTAAAAGCCAGAGATTTTGTAACGGAAACAAACTTTGCATTTAATAGAGCGGGAACACCTCCATTGCTTCGAGGTCCGTTAATGCGGTTAGCTTTTATGTTTAAATCTTATGCTATGCACCAAACTGGATTTACTGCTAAGATGTTTTCAGATACAGGTCGAGCAATAAGTGAGAAAGGATTTGTTAAAGCCCTTGAGGATGGAGACCATAAAGAACTCCAAAAACATTTGTTTGCTTATATCACATTGATAGGTGGAGGGCTTGCATTGTTTCCTGAAACGAACATTGCAGAGCGATCAACTCCTCCCGCAGCTGATATGGCACTTGAATATATGCAGGGCATTGGTCGTTATGGAGCATTTGGCTCTGCTGTAAATGTATCGCAAGGACCCGCAGGGGATACAGCTACTCATTTCCTTGATGCGGGTGTTAGTGGATTGAAATACATTTCAGCCCTACTTGACTTTATGGAGGTAAACGCTTCTGATCAATACGATCGATCGGTGAGCAGCCTTACTAAAGGATTCGCTTCGTTTACTCCTACCTTAATTAAAAAGTTAGCTGAAGGTGGAATGGACGCAGACTTATTAGAAACATTAAGTCTTAAAAAATACGAGCCTAAAAAGAGTAGAAAGAGCAGTGGGGGATTAGAAGGGTTGGGTGGTCTTAGTCAGCTTCAGGGGATACCTGGCTTATGATATGTTGAACTCCTAATCTTTTAGTCCATAACCCTCTTCGACTTTTTTGTTCACCTTCTGCTTGTTCTTTTGTGGGATAATACTCAAGGGTAATGGTACCATCGTCATAATAATTAGGGTTTCCATAAGCTAAAGCATCGTTTAAAGCGTTTAATATTCCTTCCTTGTTAAAGTTTATAGTAACTTTATGGATTGAATAGTTTTCGTTGTTCCTCACTCCGTATACAGTAATCGGTCTCATTATGCTCGCCCTCCATTGTTTTCCATGTATTCAATGGCCTCTTTCTTGTCACCGAAAAATTTCACATCATAAAGTTCAGCACTTGACCAAGCATCATTTAATTCATCAACGATTTCTGGTTTTTTTATGAACACTATCCGCTCCATAAACCAATGTAGTTCGTTCGATTCTACGTTCACTTTGCGCCTGAAGATCTTGTATATCACTCTCATTTATTATTTTCTCCATTTAATTTCTTTGTCATCCTCATCCTCATCCTCGTCATCTTCGTACTGATCGTCTATGATCTGTTGGCCAATCCGAATTTCAGCATCTACAGGATCTGATTTATTTTTTAATAAACGTCGATACTCTTCCATTGCTTGGGCTTTGGTTCGGTAGTAATCTAAGATAGGAACTCCATCAATGGTTTCTTCACCACATTCAAAATGTGCAGCGTCTGACAACTCTTTTATTATTTCTTTACTGTTTTTTAAATCTAACTTTTCCCAATGAGCTTCTTCGGGTGCTAAACTCCATACTTTATAGACTATCATTTATTCCTCCGTTGTTTAATACATTGTCACTACATCCAAGTCCCAGTAGTTCATCTTAACTGGCGATAGTAAACTGGTGTCGTCCTTCGTACGAACAAAGATTTTTAATCAGACGAGATGTAATGACAATGTATATTGTTTTGTGTGGATACTAACTATAGTCGGAATTACTTATACTCAACTTCAGGCTTGTCTAATATTGTGTATGCGGGCATTAAATCGGTGCTTAAATTTTCGCAAAATCCAACGAGGTCATTGGTTTCGTCAATCTTATGTAGGTTGGCTATATTTGATAAATCTTTATATACACTTTTTACGGCTTGGAGTACTGTCCTGTATTCATCTAAGCTAAGAGTGGGAGCACTCACAATTTTTCTGTTGTCTGATACCATTAATTATTCCTCCGTGTTATCGTCTCCTAATTGTACATAGTCGGAGGCGTTGTCTGTGAAACGAGCATGGTCTTCGTAGTATCCCATTGTCGTTTTGATGTCTTTATGTCTCAGGTGAGACTGAACTTGTGTGGGCTTTGCACCTCCTTCGATAGCGAGAGTGCAGCAACTGTGCCGGAACATATGTGCGGTAATGTTCTTAGGAACACCTGCTTTTTTGGCGTATTTCTTTACTGTGAGATTAATTGACTGTGGAGTCATACCTCTTCCATGTGAATTATTACGGCTCAGACTGATTAAAACAGGGGTTTTACCCTCATATGGGTAAGAATTTTCCTTTAAAACCTGTTGGTAGTCCTGTATCTCAGCCATAGTATGGCTTTGAATTTTAATTAATTGGTTGGCTCCACCCTTAGTATCAGGCAGGTGTAAGATGTTATGTTCGTTATCTTTTGCGAAGTGATCCCAATGTATATTACATAATTCTCCTCTTCGTAAACCACCGTATATAAGGAGAGATAGGATAACTCGATCTCTTTTTTTGGTTAATAGATCCTCTGTCTTATCTACCATCGAAAGCATCTTTAATAACCACTTTGCTTCTATTGATTTGCCTGTAGTGGTTCGATCTACTTTGTATCCAGAAACTAAAGTTGCATCGAAGGGATTAGATCTTAGCATGCCAACAGCAACACATCTACTGAAAAAGCTTCTTAAACTGGCAAGCTTTCGATTGATTGATGATCGTTGGTAGTTGTTTTCCGAGAGCTTATTCCTAAATGAAACCGCATGGTTCCATGTTATTTGCTCTAATATACTGCTGTTTAGTTCTATGTGTGCTATTTCTAAGAACTCAAGGAATTGTCGAAGATCACTTTCATAAGCTTTAGACGTAGCAACAGATAATTGTGAGGCCAACCATTGTTCGTGTGGATCATTGCCAATAGTTACTTCTCGTATTTTAGGAAGATGTTCCTCTAATGGGATGACTTTATTCATTGCGCTTGACTTTGTGAAAAGACTTTAATATATCGTGCGAGAATTTTAAAATCTTTGTTTGCTCGTTCAGCTTCAGATTCGTTTAACAGGTTACGATTTATTTTCCACATATCTAAAAGATCGACAGCATGACTTTGTCGATCTTTCATAGTAGCGATAGGCAGTTGGGTTTTAAAATTCATATTTTGTTCTGTTATGATACGTGTGTGTATATGCACCCAATCCTCTACAATACATGCCGATCTGATGTAGGGGTAAGTGTCAAACCCTGTAGTTTTTTTGCTTTCTACTCCCTTATCATTCAGGTTTAGTTCTTCGATTAGATTAGGGCCAATCCTGTCTGGACTGTATAATTCTATGTCGGTATAATGCAATCGATAATCATCGTCAAAATAGTCTTTTATTTTATCATATATTACGGACCCTTTAAGTATATAAAAGACGACATCTTCAATCGCTTTGTCGATATATTGTATGCCTGTTCGTTTTAAAAGCCTATTCTCATCGTTCATCAAATAACTGACGGTCGTTGAAAGCCCTTCTGCAATTTTGTGGGCTATATCAAGAGAGGGAGATCGTTTGGCATGGTAGACTCGAGCAATAGTAGATCGGGGAAGACCGCTTAGTTCAGATAGTTTAGCTTGAGAAACTCCCAATCGGTTCATTCTCACTTTCATATTTAAACTAAACTGTTGACTTGGATTATTTCTTTGCGTTCTTCGTTCTTTGGCTTTTGCTAATTTGTCTAATGATTCTTCTAAGTTTTGTGTCTCGTTGTTAGTTATTGCTTCGACTACAATATTTTTAGGGTTTTTCATTAGACCTCCAGGAATAATGACAGTGAACCCGTTAGAACGTCGGTAGTTTGGGACGATCCCTGTTTGACATAATCTTTACGCTTACGTCAAACGCTACACCTAACGGATTCACTGTCAGTTTTATTTTGACACTGCTTCTTCCTTTGCTTTTTCTTCTTCAAGGAATGTCTCACATTGCTCTACAAATTCGATACGCTCTGCATTTGTATGAAACTTTTCATGGCTTGTTCGTCCATCCAACAACTTAAACCAGAATTGCTGATGTCCTTTATGTTCAGCAAATACAGCCCACAAAGATGACTGATTTTGCTCGAACCATTCTTTGTCACCAATCTCTTTAACCTTTTTCATAGCGGTTGAAATGGCTTGCATTTTATCAACGAGCTTTAAAAGATTACCACCACTTTTATCTTGAGATTTAATCTCATCCTCCATGCCGTTGGCTTTTTTCAGACCGCCCTTCACAGCGAGGATATGATAGTAAGCACGTTCACCGACCCGTTCTTTGTGTCCCGCCATAGCTTTAAGCCATTTATAATAAGCGGTCTGCACTTTCATTCGATTACTGTCGGTTAGGTTTTTGTGTTCTTCGAATTCTTTGGGGTCTGCCGTTCCCGTAAGCTCAACGGTCACGGCGGGGATAGGGTTTTCAGACCTGCTGTTTTTCTGGGGGGGAGGGGATGACTTTGCTCCATCATCATCCTCAATGCGTGAGACACCTACGATAGATTCATAAGCGTATCGCTTGGCGTAGCTCAATGCCGAACCGGTGGCTTGCATGATATTAATGCCCTTATTCCCCTGTATTTCCAAAGGCATTGTAGACATTATATACTGTCCTGACTTGTGCATGAGCATCGTATGCAACGCTATGCTACCGTTGTCTAAATGACCAGGCACCTGCGATACAGACAAGCCCTCTTCTACCAGTGCTGGGCGAGTAGCCTCAACAACAGATTGGAAGTCTGCGTATTTATTTCTAAGATGAGGGTTCTTTGCAGTCTTGGCTGCGCCCTCCATTTTACCCTGAGCAATACTCAGGGCGGTTGCTAATTCATTTATATCAGTTGACTTATCAAACACGGTATCTCCTTACATAATTACGAAACCTCCGATTTGAGGATTTTCTCAGAGGATTCTTTTTTAGTATTAAATTGATCTTGAGCTATTTCACTTGGGTCACCCTTGAGTGGATAGCCCTGATCCAATCGATCGGCAAGCTGTGATTCAGCCACAGTGCTATAGGTTCGAGCAAATTGGCGAATCGCTTCGGATGGATTGGTGTGGTTGCGATGACATGAATACTGGAACTTTTCCCACAACGCCTGTGGCATACGGATTTGAACGATCTTACCTGCGTTTGATTCTGGCATCTGAATAACTCCCCTGTTATGGATGCAGTGTGTAACCGATGAACGGTTTGAATAACAGGGTTTAATATACAATAATTATTTTTCAATATAAATGCTCATATGTGCAGGTAATTGTAATTACATATGTCAGGGTTGTCATGCCCTCTGTCGTACGGGTGTAGCTACCAACGTACTACAGTAACTACACCCATAACAGGGGACTAATAAATTGTCAAACTTTTTATCTAAATTCAAGAAAAAACAAATCATCATTGTTAGTTTCTGGTGCCAGAATAGATCAGGTTTTTGTAGTCAAAAGGCAACATCAAAACAGTTCTTTTTGCACTTCCTTTCTGTTGTTAGAGTGTTTTGTTGATGTTAAAACTGTTTTGGCTCGATGTAGTGCATTGGCTACAGATGTGATCGAATTGGCCCTTTGCCTTAGGTGGTTAATGCTTTTGTCAATCTCCTCGGGGTCGTCAGTATACCAATACCCCTGAGTGGAAGAGCAAATGGGATATCCCTGACCACGTAGATAATGGATAATTGCTCGAACCTCGTTGCCATTAATGTCCAAAATCGCTTCGAGTCGTTTCGATTTTATTTTTATTCCTGGCTTATTCCGAAGACCATCGAGCACTCGGGTAGCGTATTTTCGTACGCTGCTACTAACGTCCGTGTATTCCTCAAACCCATCGATCGGCATTATATTATCTCCTCTATTTTAACAGCACTGCATCGTCTGCCCACAACATGCCAGATTCGTCTGGCTAAATTTTGACACTGAACATACGGAGTGGCGTCTCCAAAGGTGTTCTCTATATTCTCAATCGCAGTAGCCAATAACATTAATGCGTCATCATTAAAAATTTTTGTGTTGATTTCAAATTCGTTTCCGTCTGGTGTCATGAAACTTTCTCCTGATTAGTTATCCAGAACTGCTCCTTACGCTGAACATACTCTTCATGAGCACGATCCTCATCGACCTCTGGCCTATCATAGCTGATCAAGTCTGGCTCATCATTAGGTGGAATCCTATCTGGTACAGACCACGGATCTATCATTTTCAAGTCCTTTAGATGTCTAATTAGATGTCTAATTTGTAGTGGAATTTTTCTCGATCGTGAAACTCTACATCAACTCCATCAGGTATATGTCCCGTAGATTTGATGTATTTTTTTACTTCATTTCGATCAACTCGTCGTTCCGTGATAATGAATGGTTCGTCTTTATTACGGTTGCAGAAGTCCATGTATTCTGTCGGGTTCTCCTTGCCGTTTGGGAAAATATATTCGGTCGGCTGTTTGCGTTTGTAGATCTTACCGTTAGGCACATCAACTTTTCGCTGCTTGGTTCGGGTGAGATATCCCTGGAGAGCAGCGGAATGGAATGCTATTTTCTGATCGATCTTATTGATAGATCGAGCCATCCATGACCCTAATCGTTTCTGTTCAGCCTCGGTAGTTCTACGGACCCCCTCGCGTTTGCGTTCCCAATACGCTATATATCCCAGAGTTTTATTAACGTCAGCCTCATCAGATATATGTGGCTCCTCGGCATATTCGTCTTCGGAAGGCAAGTTGTCCTCGATGTAACCATTGTCAATCGGGGTATTAATGATGCGTTTCCGTTCCAATATTTTTTCTTCTTGCTGTAGTCTTATTAATTTTTTTTCAACTCCTACGGGTTCACTGCTCATGTTGTATCCGATCTATGTTTAAGTTTTTAAACCACCCCTCAACTTCGAGGGGGGTATATAAAGCGATATCGTTGCGTAATTTTATGACCTCTCTCTTATCCATACTGCTCGCTCCGTCTGGTGGATGTTGGATTAGATGATCAAGCACTTTCAGCAGAGTTGTTTGTCGGTAAACTCTGTTCCTGCCTCGTCGTGGTTTGTTCATGTATTACACCGCCGTGAGTAGTCGACTTCGATCCATTGTGAAATCATGTAGTTGTCTGTGCCGTTTGAATTTATTTGCAGGGGATACGGTTTTGTATATCTGAGTGCAAGCGTTGTTCCACCGCCATAACGATTTTGGTCCGTGATCGTAGGACGGTTTATGCCATTCGGCTATTGCTTTGGTAAACTGCTGAGACGATAATATCTTACGTCCGTAAGCCACCCCAAAGGTTTCATACGCAGTGTCGTCATCCATTTGTATAGAGCGTAGGGTATCTACATCGGATTGGAATGTGTTCCACTGTTTATCAATATCCCAGACGGCCTTCATGATCGATTCACGGAGGTCGTCCTTGATCTTTGAGGTGTGCTTACGGAGCATTTGAATGAGTCCAGATATGCAGAGATTAGAGCAGATAAATACTCGTCCACCAATAGCAACCCCGGCCGAGAATGTCTTGTCATGTGAGTTGCGGAATGCTATGGCAAGCTGTATGTCCTCACGCCCATTGCGGAATATGGCCGTGCCGAATAATTGCTGGTCTTCCTTGTGTAATGCGACCTGACAATCATCGAGGGTAAATCCCTCATAACGGAGCAGCTTTTCTAAGATCTGAAGAGTGTTCTGGGTAAATTCGTAGTGGTCGATAGGGCAATGCGTAGCTGTAGCAGGGGGAGTAATACATTGCTTGAGATCCTCAACTGTGACACGTTGCTCACCGCCCTGATCGAGCATCAATGTGGCTGACCCTGCCATGTCACGGATACCCTGAGATACAGGCCCATCAACATCTGGGGTCTCGACATCAGGCCCATCAACATCATGCCCCTCTAATATATCCCTGTCACTAATCCCTTCCCGTATTGAGGTGGCAATGTCTCCGAAGCTCTTACCTTCGTTTCGCATCTCCTGTATATGATTCAATACAGGATTTGATTCGTCTATTACGTCTTTAATTTGCATGGCGTTACCTTTGCTTGGTTAGTTTACGAGGGGGAATAGGAACGCCTTGTGCTCACACTCATCGCACATACGTTCATCCTCGTTTGTTAACTGGTGTGATTGTGGGGCTATAGGTTCATCGTATTGATCACCGCATACAACACAGATAGCGGGTAGTTTAATTATTTCCATTTCACAATCTCTCTCAGGTTTCTAACTCTCTCTTTTTCGGTTAAGAGTTTGCCCTGTAGCTCTAAGATTTTCCGATCTTTTTTCTTTGTTACGTTTTCTAATCGTGTGATTTCCTTGCATTTTTCGTTGTAGTGCTGCGACCAAATTTTGTCTCGTTTATGTCCTATATTTTTTTGTTGCAGGTTCTGAAAATCGAGTTGCCGTATCCTATCAAGGGACTTGTTGAGTGCGTCATTAGTAATTTGTTCTTCAGTTAGCTCAACAACAGGCCCATCAACAGGCCCATCAACGGGCTTAATCTGTGCTACAGTCATGGCGTTACCTTTGCTTGGATTGGTTAGGGCGGGCAAACAAAACTCCCCGATTAGAGAGGTCGATCCTCCCATGTTCAATCAGTCGCACTCTTCCCAGATGCGCCTGACAGAATTGTTTACCCGCCCGAATAATTGACGTAAGCGATACTACGATAGCCGTATTACAGATTGATAGACTTCACAATCCATCAACTGCGAGGGGGCTTGATTTGACTTATCCCTCTGGCAAGTTCAGTAAGATTCGCATGCAAATCTCACAGCATACTTTAAAATGCCTATCAAGATTTAGTAGTCGCTTACGTGTTATCATTGTTTAGAAATCTGATGTATCGAAACTGATATCTGCATCCGATCCCGCTCCGTCATATGCGGGTTCGAGAGATCGTGTTTGTCCATTCCCATTCCCATTTTTAGGCGAACAGAATGACCAAGAGATACCATCAATTTCCTTCGTTTCTACATCTTGTCCTTCTTTGTTCGTGAATTTGTTGGTACGCATTTTACCAACCACGAGAATTGGCATTCCCTTACTGAAATACTGAGCTATTGTTTCCGCACTTTTACGCCAGAAAACTGCTCTATGCCATTCGGTTCGTTCGTGTTGATTTCCGTCGCTCGATGTCCATGATTCGGACGTAGCGATGGATAGGTTGACAACCGAATCGCCACTTGCTGTGGTTCTTACCTCTGGGTCTGCTCCAAGATTGCCCATTACTACTATTTGCTGAAAACCTGCCATAATACTTCCTCCGTTTTAAGGTCCATCAACGCTCACCCGTCGGGCTTCGCGTTGTGTGAGATTTTTTTTTGGTTGGTTGCGATCAAAAAGGGGGAGAGGGAGTCGCAACCACAACCCCCTCTCGCTCCGTTATCTGTTTGTTCGGTTGCGGTGTTCCGATGCCAATCTCTCCTCTCTGTTTGCGTCCTCGTCACCGTGTAGGTATTGTTCGACTGATTGCTCGTATTCGTCGTGGAATAATATTTCCATAGTGTCTACGGTAGTCTCTGATAGTGTATCTGCATCCGCTACTTCAATGTCCACAACATCCCCGCTCTGTCCTGTTTCGATGAGCCACCTGAGAGCCTTTTTTCGCGCTGACTCTGCGTCCATTGCTGTGCGCGTGA
>VTLG01015604.1_pt1 | contig 37862 bp, 46 predicted proteins | sample 4694571 | NCBI WGS metagenome assembly VTLG01 (sample SAMN12604809, study PRJNA352737) | marine metagenome | biome: ENVO:00000447; feature: ENVO:00000209|ENVO:00000569|ENVO:01000036; material: ENVO:00002151; isolation source: viral sequences binned using virsorter ...
AGGACTCGAACCTGCAACCTACGGTTTAGAAGACCGTTGCTCTGTCCTGTTGAGCTACAAGGGCGTGTTGTCATTATACCATTATTATCGGCCATTGTCAACCCCAAACTTTAGGCTATTGCCACCAACCGATCCTATCCGCCAACCAACACACGCCGCCCAGAGCGACCAGCAGACCCCCCATTTGCCACATTGTAATGTCCATGTCATTCTCCCATTCTGGTTTAGTATATAGTATATATCGGCATTTTCCACCCCAACCTTGAGCAGAATGCAAAAATATTCGTAAGTCGTTATCCTTCAACAACTTATGATCACGCGGGCAGGCCGCGAGACCCTAAGTCTTTACCGCACAACGACTCGCGTCGTTTATGTTGTGGTTCAAGGCACGCACCGTGGGTTTACCTTCTATAACATACATCCGCACCAGTTCCGCCTCCGTCACCGGCCTAGGATACTGGTCATCACAAACACCAGTCCGTTGAATGAACGTGTCGTGCTTGTATGGATTGTACATCACCCAGCAATCACGAGCCATGGGTTCTGCGGTATAGAATTCGGCATACATAGCAAGGTAACCCGACACGCCAGCGTGGACGTTCTTCCTGCCCTCACGCCGCACTCGTGTCTGTCCAGCCTTGCCCACCAAAAACCGACAGTCCTTCATATAGATAGTGTCGGTGTGTGCAACAATCTTCCCGCTCTGTCTCACACTCCACGTTTTCTTGTGGAGGTTCCAGTAGACATAGATACGCTTGTCATAGTCTATGCAGGTCATGCTAGCACCTTGTATGTTAGCCCCGTCAGCGTACAAAGCCATGTTATGGATTAGGGGGAACCACTCCACTCGATGTACGCCGGGTTCGCCTCTGACGGGGGAATCAAAGTTATTAGAGAACTGTGAGTTCTCCAGTTTCGATGGCTCGCTCAACCTCTGAGTGAGTCAATGATTCTGTTTTACCATCGGGATGAGCCAGTAGCACATCCTTGTTGCGAACTTCAGACAGCACGACGGAATTGCCGTGATACGTAGCCATGTCGCCCATTGTAAAACTATTCATCAACTCCACTCCTTGATTGCATTGCGGTTCTGATCCGACCGTGTCCGGTTTCGCTTGGTTCTCCGATCCTTGTGCGTTCCCGCACCCGGTTTGTTTACTCGGTGAACCCTTCCCGCCTTCCACGGTTTAGATTCAATTTCAATAACTACAACGTCGCGAGCCATGTTGTGCCTAACTTTGTTTTGCCAAGAAAGAAACCTTATTGCGCTGATAGGACTTGTAGTAGTCCCCATGATCCAGACAGAAACCAGCAGGTCTATAGTTCGACCCCTGACGACGCTCTGGCCACTGGTTTTCGATTGTCCCAGCGCGAGACTTGCCATTGTAGAAGAACTGAACCCTGTCACCGATCTGAACGCTTTGCATAACGCATCTCCTAAAGAAACTTTCCAGTACATCACCCATTATAGTATATTATCGGCATTTGTCAACCCCGGCCTCCACCCTTTTTCCGCTTTTCTCCAATAAAGTCGCGTGCTTACAACTCGCGTGCTACTACCTATTGGAGACCTCTCTACGGAGAGAAAAGGGGTAAGACATTGTTGTCATTTTACCCATTTTCTCAGGTGCTAGGTATTTCCCCTAGACTACCTATTTAGCGAGGACGGCGGGATTCGAACCCGCAACCACCGGATAGACAATCCGGTACTCTGCCGATTGAGCTACGCCCCCTACATCTCCCATTATACTCTATTTATCGGCATTGTCAACCCCAAAACTTTAGAGATTTTTTTTCTCCTAAGTCGTTACAGGGCAAGCACTTATGGCCGGTCGGCCTGCCCGACCGCCGGGCCGGTGTCAACCCCTATTCTTTCCTATCCCAGTCGGGCCAGAAAATGTCGAGGAAGAAGGTGAGCCAGCAAAAGCCCAGCACGGCCATCATGCCGTATATGATCCACATTACTTGTCGCCTCGCATCTTACGCCAAGTCGTTTTGTCGATGAACTCCCACCCATCGGCAACCAGCTTTTTGATCGCGGCCCAATCGGCCTTGGTGGAATTCTTGACCCGCTTGAACTCGTCGCCCTTACGCAATGTCTTCATCTGTCATCTCCCTAAGTTCTTGATTCTTATCAACCATCATGCCGGTGAAGATCACCACCTCACCCTCGACATCCTCGCCAACGTGGCACAGCGGAAAGTGTTTCAACGCAATCCTGAAAACGTCATCAAGCCTCATCGTCCATCACCTCCCGCTCATCTTCCCAAAGTTTGGAGTCGTCACGGTAGTCGCCGTGTTCGAGAGTGGCTAGCATCCGGTTGCCGATGCTCTTGTCGTTAGCTTTCGGGTCGACCAGTTGCGATGCCAGATTGATAAAATCCAGCACAGCCTGAACGTCCATGTATCCCGCAACATCATCGTAGAACTCTTTGTCCCTATCATGCAGAGGACCAGTGAACCCCGGAACAGCAACCCAACTCAGATTGCTACCAGTGAGGTAGGCGGCACACTCTGCGAGATTGGAACCCCAGTGATCGAAGTTCGCCGCCGCCTTTTGGGGAGCGTTGTACGGCTTGCTCCGCACGTCGCTGTCAACGTAGTTCCCCGGCCCAAACTGAACCGAAACAGTCACGCCGTTGGGCAGATCCAGATGGAACCCTTTGCCCTCAGTGATCCGCATAGCTTTGTCAGTCATCACGTTCGCTCCGTTAGATTTCGTCGTCGGTTGTTGTGAACAGTCCAGCATCCTCGCCAGCTTGCAGCACCTGATACGCCACGCCATTCGTGGATATCGAGACACTGAAGATCTTCCGACCCTTTCCGTCGAACACGTCAACGGATCTCACGCCCTCGCGGGGGATCTCTGTGAGATCAAAGTAGCCGATTGCTCCCTGCGTGTCGCATACGTCCAAGTAGTCCATCATTCTTCCCTCGTGTTTCTTTCTTCTATTGTAGCAGGTGGTTTTGCAGAGTCAAGAGCAGATTCCGGTCGGCGGGCGAAAATTCGGCCCAGCCTCGTGGATCTCCTGCCGCTTACGGTTGCCAGCGAACCACGCTTTCCATTCGTCCAGCCAGCGGCTGAAAGTGATTCCGGCGTGGTGGTTGTCAACCTGTTGGCAGCGGAAGCACTGATTGCCCGCCACGAATGACGCACAGGTCAGTTGGCCACAGGCACAGTTGTGGGGGCTAGTGTGATTGTTGTTGGTCATGTTGTTCTCTCTCTGTTTCGTTTCTGTGAGTGTGTATTGTAGCAGATGGTTCGTATTGTGTAAACCCCAATTAGGAGCACGTGCGGGGGTTGTACCGCCGGTTCCAGATTCCCCGGATGTACTGTTCACTTCCGACGTGCCAGATCTTGTTGACCGATGTTCCCAGCACGCCGATGTACCAAGAGTGGCCACCGTTCGACTTCCACATTGTCGTGGTTGTCTTGTTGGCGTTAGTGGCGGTGTGTGTTGCGATGATCTTCATAGCTTCTCTCTCTGGTTCGTTCTTGTGAGCGTATATTGTAGCAGATGGCCCGTACCGTGTAAACCCCAATCAGACGATGGTGCTGTCGGAGCTGTCGTCAAACACCTTCTCAGCACAGTCGGCCACCGGAATCGGCCACGTCCACCACGCGTCGCGGGTCGCGTTGCCGGTGCAATCCTCGCACTGGCACTCGCTCCACGTCGTTGTGTTTTGTTGTTGTGTCTCGGTTGTCATCTCGTTTCCTCTCGCAGAAGTCTTGTTGTTGCTTTTCATGCGTGCATTATACTATATATATCGGCATTTTGTAAACCCCAACATCACCATATCGGGCCTAAAAAACTTCATTTTGCAAAAATAGTTGTAACCCATTGTAGCGTAAGCACTTAGGATCACGCGGGCCGCCCGCCAGAGGCCCCGTGTCAAGCCGTATTCTGGTTTTCCGGCACGATTATCAGGATCGGCTTGTGTAGATCCCCGTGCGTAGGCCTTGGCGGAATGAATACCAGAACCGCACCCAGCACTATCTTTGCCAACAACATCATGCCCACACCTCGTCCATTTCATTCGCTTCGACCTGAGCCTTGATCGAGTTGTAGGTCAACCCAATCAGAGCGTAGATCGTGGTCAACTGCACCTCGCTGAATGCGGCAACCTCGGGATCGTCGCTGTTGAGCACATCCTCACCACCCAGCAGCGTATTGGCAACGTGGCAAATCATGCTTGCGAGATCCGGTTGTTCAGCGTGGAACGTCACCAGAGTATCCAGTGCGAACCTGTTCGGGTCATCAACCAACGCCTTACACAGAACAGCCTCGGCACATTCAGCGGTCACTTGTGGAATCTTCATTATTCAATCTCCATCTGCGTAGCCTTGATGAAAGCCACTTCCCAACGGTATTTCCCATCGTCGTCGTGTTCAATCTCTGAACGGTCGAACCCATCCGCCATACTGACGAATGATCCGTTCGCGTCCCGCTCGACCAATTCGTCGAACTGCCTCGCGTACCTCTCCACGTTGCGAGCCTTCGCCGCCTCGTGGTCGGCCTTTGCCTGCTTCTCGGCCCGCTTTGCCTGTTCGCGGTTATACTGCTTTTCCACGCTGGCCAGTGGTCGGTGCGTGCCTTCAGTACGGTACGATTCAGGGAGCCATTCGTTCGGTACGTCGAATGCGTTGATAACGTCTCGTCGCAATCCCGCGATCAGCTTGCCGCTTTCGGTGTCCTCGAACCGGAAGTCTTCACCGGACCAATCGGTGTTCCATTCGTCTTCGCGGTCGACATTCTCGTATTCAATCATCGTGTTCCCTCGTGAGTGTGTTGGGTCGGCCCCGTTGAGTGGGGAGCGTGTCACCCGTGCGATGTGCGTATTTTATCAGATACGCGACTGATTGTCAACCCCTACGTCCCTTGCACTTTCCAGATCTTGACCCGCCTACCGGTCTCTCCATTGTAGGCTGTCCCACCGCCGGTCAGGTGCGGGTAGTCAATTGCCAGCCCGTCCAGAATCGTGATGTACTGGTGCTTGCGGTGGGCCTTCAACGTGACCAACTGGAAGTCGTGTTTCGCACCCCTGTCGAACAGGTCGCCGGTCTTTGGTTTCTTCTGCATCTTGTTTCCTTCGTTGTGTGTTGCCCCCATTATAGTTATTTATCGGCATATTGCAACCCCAGTCTGAAGTAAATCCGGGAATTTTCTCAAAGTTTTTTGGTGCAAAACTTGACGTAAGTCGTTGGTACTAAAGGGGTTACGATCACGGCGGCGGCCCGCCTGATGTTCCATGTCAATAGAAATGTAAGGTACTAGCCCTATTTATCTCCACCCCTTCTCGGGGTTTGTAGGCGTGGCTAGATTTACGGCTGTGCCGCTCTGACGCCTCGTTGTTCACTGGCATATGCCAGCTACATAAAAGTGCTGCCCCCGGAGGGATTCGAACCAAACGCTACTAGAACGTTTACGGGGTGAAAGAGTGTGTACACACCCACCAGTGTTTGTACTAACACCGGCCCGCCACGATAATAAGGCTGTCAGCAATCCCCTTAGCGATGTACAGTCGCCGTTAGGGAAAGCCCGCCATGCTCATGCCACCGAGCTACAAGGGCTTCACTTGTTTCAATTGTAAAAGAGCTTGTATCAATCTCCCCCCGGCAGGGGTCGGCTAGCACCTACTCTTGAGTTGCTGCCGGGGGGAGTTGTAAGGTGGAGCGGCTGCCAGTTTCCCGGCCCTACTCCCAGTGTTGTGCCGCGTTTATACCCAGTCGATGGCTGTTAGGCTTTCACTTCACCGATAGGGAGCGGCGTTGTTTTTGGGGTTCTCAGCAAGGTTTGCCCCGTCCCTGCTGTTTCTTTTTGCCTTTCAGCATTAAGGTTGTGCGTGTATTTTACCAGACACGCGGCTGGTTGTCAAGGTTTCTTTTCCATCATCCGCAAAGAATTGCGAGAATGACCAACCACAGTGGCACGTCCATTGTCGTTCCTCCTAAAAGTCAATTCCACTTTCGAAATAATCAGGGAACAGCGAGGTTGCCGAGTCAACGTCGAGAGGCGGCATCTCAGTCGAACCCGATTCCCCCGTCTCACGCAGCTTGGCGAAATGAATCGCCTTGGCCTCGTCAATCGCTTCCTCTTGGTCGGGCGTGTCTGCCACACAATCCCAGAGGACAGTTTCCCCGTCTTGCTCAACCCGCTGCCACACTTCGTACACAGCGTACTTCGGAGACCAGACCACTTGAATTCCGTCGACCATCCATACCACGTCGCTTGTCATTGTTCTTCCTTCGTTGTGTTGTATGTTCCCCATTATAATATATTATCGACATTTTGCAACCCCAATCTGCACATTATCTCCTCAGTTTGTCAAAGTTTTTACGCCCTTCAAAACTCGCGTGCCATCCTAGGTGCTACAGACTATATATAGACTATATCCCCACAGTATCCCATCCCTCTGCATTTTTCCATCCCTCCCTCCCTGCCTAGATTGCCCAGCTTAACATGTGCAAAAATCGACGTAAGTCATTGTCATATAAGCACTTACGATCACGGCGGCGGGCCCCTTGATATTTTTGTCAACCCCAATCCAGCCACGCGGGCCGATCAAAAATTCGCGGCGTCGACATACTCCACCGGCAATACCCGGAAGTGAAGATCCGTCAACCCGCAGGCATTGAAGAACCGATCCCGGTCGAATCGCGGATTCTCTTTCTCAAAGTAGTCCGCAAGCTCCATCGCCATATCATAGGCGAAGTCACGCAGCTTGAGGTCTTTCGTCTCGTCAGCCTTATCGACTGATTTCTTGACGCTTCCCGCAACCTGCTCGAATACTTTTCTCGTCAACATTGTCTATCCTCTGGTCCAGATGATGCAGAACGTCCAGAACGACAGGAAGCTCATCGTGAGCCATGTGTCCCGGTCAACCTTACGCAGCAAGCCAATCAATCGACTCATCAATCATTCTCTCCAAACATGAATCCGGTCAGTGCGGCGATCATCGCCCACGCTACCCATTCCATTACAGGTTTCCCAACAGGCCTTCGTAGATAACCGCAACAATCGCAACCAATCCGAGCAATTCCATTCTGTTCCCTTTCAAAAGAACCCTAGTTGTGAGCGTGTATTGTATCACACGCCCGGTGCATTGTCAACCCTAGCAATGGCGACGGGTGTCGTGCCAGTAGTCGAATCCGCTGGGGCCGTCGCCGGTCGGCTTCGCCTTCTCGGTCTTCACGCCGTTGGCCTCGTCGGCCTTACGCTTGGCGACGCGAGCCTTGTAGGCGTCCCAGCGTTTGCGTCGTCGTTCCCAGTCTTGTGAAGTCGTCATGTTGTTTCCTCTTGAAGAAAGTAGTGTTGTTGTTTCTGAGTGTGTATTGTAGCAGATCATCGTCAGGGTGTCAACCCCAGACAGCGACTTGGATGGGCCGCCGCCCCCCGTCTCACAGGTGTCCGTGAGTGCGAGCCCAAGTGAGCATCCCACTCCACCGAGAGGGGGTGATCCCCTCGGGGCAGTTGAGGCTGTAGCAGATGTAAGTCAGGAATCGTGTAGTTGTCATGGTTCCCATTATACATATATTATCGGCAAAAGTCAAGGTCAATCTCCAACAATTCCGGGTATTTTCTCAAAGTTTTTTTGGTGCAAAAATCGACGCAACCCATTGTCAGCAAACGACTTACGATCACGGCGGCGGCCCCCTTGTTTTTTTGTCAACCCCAATTCCGCGTCGGGCCGACCCCAGTAATCGGGGAGCTTACGCCCACACGCCGGAGAGGACCTACCACATTGAATTCTCGCTGTGGTCGTAGTATTCGTCCCCGCCCATGTAGTCCTGCCACTCATCGTATTCGGATGGCTGGTGATCATCCTCTTCGATGTCGTCGCCGTCATCGTTGGCCGAACCATCGTCGAAGATTTTCTCTGCACACGGGGCCACCGGGACCGGCCACGTCCACCACTCGTCGCGGACTTCCTCGCGGGCATCCGCCTCGGTGAGGTTGGCTTCAATGTCGGTCACGTTGTCGCGGCTGTCGTCGAATGTCATACTTGGTTCCTTAGAGTTCCGATTCGTGAGAGTGTATTGTAGCAAACCACCGCCGGGGCGTCAACGCCGATTAGCTGTCGAGTTCAACGAAAGCCTTCAGGACGGCGAGGGTGGCGAGGGTCTTCAGGATGATGAGCAGCATTGTTGTTCCTTAGTGTTGTTGTTTCTTATGGCGGGATTATACCATTATTATCGGCATTCTGTCTACCCCAACTGCACCCTATGGAGCCACAAAATTTTATTTTGTCAAAAATAGTTGTAACTCGTTGCCACCAAAGGACTTACGATCACGCCGCCACCCTTCGAGATCGCAATGGGTAGGATCTCCCGGCACGGATCTCCCCTCGTGACTCCATCCGGCCCGAGAACGGGGGAGAGACTCTGGGTAGCTTGGGGGGGTTTTCTAATCTCCATGTAATAGGGAGATCAGGTAGACTATATCGCCGGGTGGTTCAAACGAAATTAACTTCTCGTGGATGAAATGTCCACTTTTAATCCACAAACCCCTCGCCCACTTCTTTTTCCAATACCCAGTCTTTGTCGCATTTTACGGACAGCGCCTAAAGAAACAGGGCGTCCACTCCTCTTGGTCAATTCTGCTGCCAATTCTCTATCTTTAAGACTCTCAGCATTTTCGCGAATGTACTGAAGATCTTTTTCCTCCCACTTCTTGTTCATAATCTTCCGTTCCGTGTATAACAAAGTGGTCATTTGCGCTATAATATTATAGCCGCCGATAACAGTTTTTGGAGACACACATGAAGAAATTTGTTCAATCTACAGACCCTGTAGTAAAGTCTGCAATGAACGATGAAGAGGTCGTGGCAAAAGCCAATCTCTGCGAAGAAAAAGACATTTCCAGCCTGATCAAGGGAGAAGAGGAAGATGAGACTAAAGATCAAGAGCAACGGGAGCCCCCAGAGTGTTGTGGTGGTCAATGCTGCAACAGATGAGATTATCGAGAATGTTTTGGGCGTGGAAATGAGCATAACGCCCTTTGAAGCTGAGGCCGTGCTTCTCATAAAGGACTTTGAACTGGACTTGAACGATATTCAGGCCGAGGAGGTTAAAATTGACAATACCGCGCGGGATGACCGAGGAGCAGGTAATCCAGACGATTGATTTGATTGCCAATCGACTAGCTGGCAAGTTTAAGTTTGGATACCATGAGCTTGAGGATATGAAGCAGCAGGCACGCCTGTTTGCATGGGAAGGTCTAGAGAATTATGACGGCGTAAGGCCGCTAGAGAATTTTCTTTGGACTCACGTTCGAAACCGCCTTTACAACTTCAAGCGTAACAATTTCGGACGCCCTGATAAGCCGTGTGACAATTGTCCCTTCTTTGATATGTCATTTAGTAATAGTAACCACTATGGATGTAAAGCTTTTGACAATGAAGAAGAGTGTGACCTGTACGCCGGTTGGCTAAAGAGGAATACTGCAAAACGCAACATTATGAATACCGCCAATTTGGATATCGACATTAAGCAGGCTAACCGCCTAGATGATGTTTTGGACCAAAAGCACATTTTTAACTTGGTGGATCAATCTATTCCTGTACTTTACCGTGAGGACTGGATAAGATTTGTCAATAGTCTAAAACTTCCCAAGGCACGCCGTGAAAAGATTGTTGACATCATAACGCAGATTCTACAGGAGAATGATCTTGGCACGTAAACGCGGAAAGCTGTCCAACGACGAAATGGCCTTTATTCGTCAAAACTGCTTTGATCTTCCTCTTGAAGAGATTGCAGAGATTCTCAATAGGACCGTAGCACCGATACAAAAGTTTATAGACAGAGAAAACCTCAAGATGCGTAATATGACAGATGACGAACATCTGTTGGTGCAATTGCGGGATCGCTATTATTACAAGGAACTCCAGAAACAGTTCACAGACGCCGAGTTAATTTTTTTCGAACACCAACACGTAGACTATTTCAGACAGTTTTCTGAGGACGTTACTCATACCGAGGAAATGGAGATTCTGGAGGTCATCAGGACAGAGGTGCTCATCAATAGAGGTATGGAGGATCGTCAGGAAGTTATTCAAAATATTGACCGTCTAAATGGGATGATTGACGCGGAACTGGAAAAGCCCATGGCAATGCAAGACACAGTGGCTCTTGCCTCCTTTCAAACTCAACTAGGCGCGGCGATTTCGTCAAAGTCGGCTTATATTAACGAGCACGAAAAATTACTGACAAAAAAAGAGCGGCTTCTTAAAGACCTTAAAGGTACAAGAGAACAGAGGAAGCGGAATGCGGATGATGCGAAGACCAACTTTTCTTCATGGCTACGTCAGCTTGACGATGACAAGATAAAAAAGGATGAGAGCTTTGACATGGAGGTTCATCGTGTCGCTGCAAACAAGGCGAACGAAAGACTTTCACAACTCCACCAGTACGAGGACGGCTTGGTGGACCAGCCCATTTTAAATGCGGACACTTTGATTGAGGAGGATGAGACATGAAAAAAGCCCTTGTTACAGGGATTACAGGACAGGACGGTTCCTATCTGGCAGAACTTCTTCTGAAAGAGGGATACCGGGTCTACGGCATTAGGCGGCGAGCCAGCACATCAAATTTAGGCAGGCTTGATGAAGTTATTAACGATCCTAACTTGGAGATCGTGGAGGGGGAAGTAGCGGACTCCGGGTGTGTTTATACTCTCGTGGACAACATACGGCCTGACGAAATTTACAACCTTGCTGCACAGTCGCATGTTGGCACTTCTTTTGAGCAGCCCGATTACACTTTTCAAGTTAACGCTCTGGGGCCGCTTTATTTTTTGGAGGCCATTAAACATTTTTCACTGTCTTCAAGGTTTTATCAGGCATCGACGAGCGAGATGTTTGGCAAGAACTTCACCGTCTGCAAGGATGTGAAGCACCAGTGCGAAGACACGCCATTTATGCCGCAAAGCCCATATGCTGTTGCTAAGACGAACGCCCATCATCTTGTACGTATTTATAGGGAAGCTTATGGAGTTTTCGGATGCTGTGGCATTCTTTTCAACCATGAGAGTGAACGACGCGGAGAGAACTTTGTAACGCGAAAGATTACCAAGTGGGTTGGAGAGTTTGTTCGATGGAAGGACAGCCTCCTCACCGGATCGGGTGACAAGCTGACTTATGATGACGACCACATCTATGTGGCCCGAAAAACAGATGAGATGGCCGCTCAGTGTTTTCCTAAGCTCCGTCTCGGCAACTTAGATGCTTACCGGGACTGGGGACACGCCGCAGACTATGTCAAGGCCATGTGGATGATGCTTCAGCATGACAAACCAGATGATTATGTGGTGGCTACCGGAAAGACCTTTTCTATTCGCGATTTTCTTGATGAGGCGTTTTCCTATGTGGGCGACATAAAGCACTGGAGAGACGTTGTGGTGATCGACCCTAAGTTTTATCGTCCTGCCGAGGTAGAGTACCTTAGAGGCTCTCCTGCTAAGGCTAAGCAGGTACTGGGATGGGAGCCAGAGATACATTTCAAAGATTTGGTCATGGGCATGTTAAGGAATGATCTAAATGTACCGTAGAGACTTCAATGACCCGGCCTATGCCAAGTGGCGTAAAGATATAAGAAAAAGGGATCGTTACAAATGTCAATGGCCGGGTTGTTCGTCCAAGAAGCGACTTGAAGTTCATCACATTAAAAAATGGTCTAACAATCCCGCTTTACGATATTCTATCAATAACGGCATAACGCTTTGTAGAAGCTGTCACAGAAAGATAAGGGGCAGCGAGGAAAACTACGAGGTCTTTCTTTTAAAGATATTAGAATGGAACGCAAGAAAATGACTAGAGATGAATTGGTTCAAGAGCACGGTATGGATCTTCTGTTTTTGTCTGAAGATTTTTTTGACGACGCCATTGTTGGTGTTACCCAAAGTAGTCAAGTGGTGTATGACATGGATGTGATGATAGATCTATTTGCCACAAACAATGAGTGCACAGAGGAAGAGGCTATCGAGTATTTGGATTTCAATACTTTTTGCGCCTACGCAGGCGATTTAACCCCAGTCTTTATTACAAAGTATTAGTATATGAGCCGCTTTACCGTCATCCGGGATACGCGAGAAAAGAAGGGCCATGGATGGTGGTTTGAAGAGGATGCATACTGCATAGGCACAGAGGTGATTAAGGTTGATATTGGCGACTATACGATTAAGGACAAGGAACACCTGCTGTGTATAGAAAGAAAAGAGTCAGTTGCAGAGCTTGCAGGCAACTGTGGGGAAAAGAGGTTTTTGCGTGAATTGAGAGCGATGGCCTCTTTCCCCCACGCCTTTCTTCTCCTTGAGTTTGACTGGCATGACATTGAGCAGTATCCTGTTGGCTCAAAGGTGCCACAGAGCAAATGGTCTAAGATAAGAATTAAAGGCAAGTATATCATGCGGGTTCTTTCTTCTGCCATGGTTGAGCATGGTATTAAGGTCATTGCATGTGGAAATAAGAAGAGAGCTGAAGAAACTGCTTTTCGTATCATGAGAACGGTAAACGAATACTATGTACAACGTTGAACTAGCCGAACATGCTTGGTTAAATGTAACCAAAGAGGATATCAAAAATATAGGTTCCCCTCTAAGTGAGCTTTCCAAAAGTGACAAGGACAATCTACACCTTCATGTTTTACGAATCATGAAGAATCCCGAATACTTCCAGTGGACTGCCAAAAAGCTTTTAAACATTGAGCTACTACCGGAGCAGGTTGTAATCCTTAGAGAGCTGTGGACAAAAGCATTTCCGATGTATATCGCGAGTCGAGGCTTTGGCAAATCCTTTCTTTTGGCCGTGTATTGCATCTTACGCTCACTTCTTGTTCCTGCCACCAAGATCGTTATCGTGGGGGCCGCCTTCAGGCAGAGCAAGGTTATTTTTGAGTACATGGACACTATTTGGAAACATGCTCCAATATTACGGAGCGTTTGTTCCGATAGCAGCGGGCCCCGTCGAGACGTTGACAGGTGCACCATGCGAATAAACGATAGCTGGGCTATGGCGGTGCCGCTCGGAGACGGCTCGAAGATCAGAGGTCTTCGCGCTCACACTATCATTGCTGATGAATTTAATAGTATCCCAGTTGATATCTACGAGACAGTAGTTGCTGGCTTTGCTGCTGTGTCCGCTAATCCTACGCAGAATGTAAAGGAAGCTGCCAAGCGTAGGGTACTACAGAAGTCTGGCAACTGGGATGAAACAATGGAAGAAGACTATCAAGACCGACAGTCGAACCAGTCTATTATTTCCGGAACTTGCGGCTATGGATTTGAGCATTTTGCATCTTATTGGAAAAAATACAAGTCCACTATCCAGACCCACGGGGATTTTAAAAAAGCCGCCGAGGCTGCGGGTGACGATGTAGAGGAGATTCCCGAGTATATGAAAAGATTGGACTGGAAGGCTTTCTCTATCATAAGAGTTCCTTATGAACTTATTCCCGAGGGTTTCATGGACGACCAGCAGGTAGCCCGATCCAGAGCCACCATGCACAATGGAATCTACCAAATGGAATACGGAGCCTGCTTTACATCCGATAGTCAGGGATTTTTCAAGCGTAGCCTCATTGAGTCTTGCGTGGCGCATGACCGAAATTGCCAGAAGGCCGGTTGGCCTCCGTGGTGCCCGGAACCCTTCGATCCTGTCACGAGAGGCGATCCAAATGGTAGATACGTATTTGGCATTGACCCTGCGTCCGAGCAAGATAACTTTGCCCTTATAATTATAGAAATTCATCCGCAGCACCAAAGAATTGTCTATTCATGGACTACTAATAAAAAAGATTTCCAAAGTCGTCGTCGCATCGGTCTTACGGATTCTAATGACTACTATGGCTTCTGCTGTAGAAAAATTCGCGATCTATACAAAGTATTCCCATGCGTGCGAATAGGGATAGACTCACAAGGAGGAGGATACGCCATCGCAGAAGCATTGGCCGATAGCGATAAGATGACGGAGGGTGAAAGACCCATCCTTCCCATTATTGATGACAAAAAAGCCAAAGACACGGACACTCTGGCTGGAGATCACATTATAGAGCTTGTTAATTTTGCGAAGGCCGATTGGACCTCTCAGGCAAACCATGGCCTAAGAAAGGACATGGAAGACAAGGTTCTTCTCCTTCCCAGATTCGACACTCTAAGCCTAAGTATTCTCAGTGAGAAAGACAAGATAGCTTTTACTCAGTTGCGTGACAAGGTCGGAGAGTCTACCGCTCTTCGACTATACGACACTCTTGAAGATTCGGTCATGGAAATAGAAGAACTTAAGAACGAGCTGGTAACCGTGGTGATGTCAACCACTGCAACCGGAAGAGAAAGGTTTGACACTCCTGAAATTAAGCTTGAGACGGGAAGAAAAGGACGCATGAGAAAAGACCGCTACAGTGCGCTTGTTATCGCTAATATGATTGCAAGACTGATCCACAGAGAAATCCCGGCCCCGATGTATAACAATATAGGAACTGTTATCAAGCCCGGTGTTTTTGAGGTTGATGGCTCCAATCAAATGTACGTTGGGCAGGAGTGGATGTCCAAGGTCAATCACAATGTATGCTTTGGAATTAATCGGGGGCGCGGCTAATTGGTGTAAACATCAATAGCTATTGGCCTGCCCCTAATAAGTATTAAAAATCGAGAAGGAAAAAAATGGCACCCAAATACCCTAAAAGTGAGTCTGATGCACAAACCGCACGACAAAGCGAGCCAGCTTATGTAAGCTGGGAGGGAAGCAAGCAAGATCGACAGATTGGTATCGAAGCCTATGGACAGGCTGTTCAGGAGTTTTCTGCCGCTTCCTATTCTTCCAGAAGCAGAGATTTTTCCGATCTAACTACCTATTTAAGCGGTCGTCCGGGGCTAAGAGATGCTGATTACGATTTCTTTAGACCCGAACAGAGAGTGCCCGAAAAACCAAAAGACATAATAGCTTTTGCGCGAACGGCGTACAGGCGTATCGGCCTCATAAGAAACGCTATCGACCTCATGGGAGATTTTGCTTGTCAAGGGGTTAGACTCGTTCACAAAAATAGAAGAGTCGAGAGATTCTATAACAATTGGTTCGACAAAGTAAATGGTAAAGAAGTTTCAGAGAGATTGTGCAATCTGCTTTTTAGAGAAGCCAATGTGCCCATTAGCATGAAGACTGCTAAGATTAATCGGAAGAAGCGTGAAGAAATGCAACGCTCAATTGGATCTCCCGATTTGGTTATGAATAACGAGAGGAGCTTTCTAAAGAATGAGATCCCGTGGGAATACACATTTGTTGACCCCCTGACCGTAGAGGTTATCGGCGGCCCTGTCGCGGGAATGATAGGAGAGCGAGACTATGTCATCAAGCTCCCCAAGAAAATTGTAAACATGATCAGAAAGCTTAGGAATAGTGCTGATCCCCTAGAGTCTGGATTACTAGCACGTATTCCTCAAGAAATTATTCAGGCTGCTGAAACAAACCGTGGCGTGCGAATGCCCCGAGATAAAACGTTCGTCTATTTCTACAAGAAGGACGATTGGCAAGAGTGGGCTGACCCTATGACCTATTCTTGCTTTAATGATCTAATCCTTTACGAACGACTTAAGCTTGCCGACAAAACGGCATTGGACGGAGCAATTTCAAAGATCCGTATTTTTAAACTCGGAAGCCTAGAGCACAAGATAGCTCCCACCCCCACAGCAGCCTCTACTCTTCAGCATATTTTAGGGGCCAACGTTGGAGGTGGCACCACAGATATTATCTGGGGCCCAGACATAGAGGTCTTGGAAACCAATACGGATGTCCAGAGATTTTTAGGCGAAGAGAAGTACCGCCCCACCCTCATGGCTATTTATGCTACCTTGGGAATCCCTCCAACTCTTACCGGAACGTTCGGTGCGTCTGGCACAACCAACAACTTCATATCTCTAAAGACTTTGACAGAAAGACTTAATTACGTTAGGAATATCCTTCTAGACTTTTGGAATACTCAAATCAGTATCGTCCAGTCGTCTATGGGCTTTAGATTTCCAGCCCAAGTTGAATTTGATTACATGTATCTAGACGACCCCACTGCTGTCGCCAACCTCATGCTTGCTATGGCCGACAGAAACATTGTAAGCGACGAGTTCGTTCAAAGACATGTTAAAGCTAGACCCGAGGTGGAGTTTCGAAGAGTGGCTGATGAAGAAAAGAGAAGGGTCAACAGAGATCTTGAAAAGATTAGCCCCTACCATGCTGTTGATAAAGAGTATGGGTTGCAAAAGATTGCATTACAAACAGGGGTGGTTTCGCCCACTCAGGTTGGAGTAAAGCTGCAAAAGAAGAACGGAGACCGCGCAGCTCTCGATATGAGAAAACCTCCTCGGCCACGAGCAGAGCGTCCCCCAAACGGGGAGAAGATTTCTCGTGTGCCGGGAAGGCCCAAAAATACTAGAGACAACACTCCCAGAAAGACAAAGCAATTCAAGCCTAAAACAAAAGCCTCCGTCGAGCTTTGGGCCAAGGAAGCTCAGTCTAAGATATCAAAATTCATGAACCCCGGTCTTCTCAGCCACTTTGGAAAGAAGAACATGAGGAGCCTTACCTCTGATGAATTCTCCCAGTCGGAGACTATCAAGTTCGGCATTCTCTACAATCTTGATGCGTTTGCTTCCGTTGACGAAGAATCTATTGCTCTGGCATTGGGCGAAAAGTTGACGGATGGTGTAATAACAAAATGTAACGAATGGATATCTAACGCTGCTATTGATATCGACAGAAAACTTAGTATTGAAGAAATTAGAAATATACGTATTTCTTTCTATGTCGACAAATATTCTGACGACACATCAACCGCCGAGGGAGACCTATGAACAACCAGATTAAAATTTTTCAGTCAGAGAAGGACGCGGGTTTAGAACACGCGATAAGATCCACGGCTGCCATAGCATATCACTCCCCCGTTTTACTAGAGAGAAAGCCAGACATTCTCTTTGCTGAGGACAATACTTCGTTAACCACTGTCAAGAGGGATTTTCCCGAAGTAACTGTCGGCGGCACTGACGATCAAGATGTCTATAGCGTTTACTCCGTTCTTGTCACCACCTCGTGGAATAAAAACGATGATGTTTTTGACAAAGACGAAGTGTGGGCCGCTCGACAAACTCCGAGGTACAAGCCCACCAACATAGAGCATGATGAGAGACAGATCGTAGGAGGGATTATTGATAGCTGGCCCGTTAATGATAACTTTTCTCTGATAGAGGCAAATGACGAGCAATTAGATCTTCCAGACCACTATCATATATTGGTAGCCTCTGTTATATACAAGCAATGGCAAGACCCGGCCTATCGAAAGAGAGCTGAGGACTTAATAAAAGAAATAGAAGCGGGCGAAAAGTATGTTTCAATGGAGTGCCTCTTTCACGGCTTTGATTATGCGGTGGTAGACCCCCACGGAAAACATCATATCATACCCCGCAATGAGGAGAGCGCTTTCTTAACTTCACACCTTCGTTCCTACGGGGGAGAGGGCTCTTACCAAGGGCATCAAGTTGGCAGGCTTCTAAGAAATATTACTTTCAGCGGCAAAGGCTTTGTCCAAAAACCAGCTAATCCGGAAAGTGTCATATTCGACAAGAGTAAGCATTTTGATTTTAAACAAGCCGCCGCTTCTTCTAAAAACATCTTTTATGGTGAAAATGGTGTAATAACACAAATAGAACCCAACGCTAATACTTTTTATGATAAACAGGAGAGTCTTGACATGTCAAACGAAACGGTTAACATTCAAATTACAGAGCTTAAGGATGCTCTTGCGGCCATGAAGGCCGAAAATCAAGAGCTTTCTGACAAGCTAGCTGCTGCAAATGTAGAAAAGTACGAAGCAACTATCAATGAGCTAACTGACGCTGCGAAAGTTACAGCTGAAGAGCTCGATCAAATCAAAGCAGCTCTTGAAGAATCGACAGAGAAGCTCGAAGCCTCTGCTGCCGAAATTCAAGAAAAGGCGGAAGCTCTTGATCAGGCCGAAACACGTTTGGCTGAGATTGAGCAAGCTGAGAAGCAGCGGCTACGCAAGGACTCTCTTGTGTCGGCTGGGCTTTCTGAAGAAGACGCCATCCTCAAGATGGAGCTATTTGGAGAGCTAACTGACGATCAGTTTGAAGCACTTGCCAAAACTCTTGGCGAATACTCTGTTGTAGAAGCAGAGGAGGTCGAAGAGACCGAAGCTACCGATGCTGACGACGCAGAGGAAACTGATAGCTGTGATTCTGAAGCTTCCGTCCAAGACGAAGAGGCCGAAGAAGCTATCGCGGCAGAGGTTGACGAGGAAGTTCTCGAAACAGCCGAAGCTGATGAAAACGTAGATATTTCTGTTGAGTCCGATGAGTTTGCTGGCGAAGACGTTATTGATAGCGTTCGCGCTGGCTTGCACGATTGGGTTAACAAAGTAATTCTTAAGAATGAATTGGGAGACAAATAATGGCGCTAAGACCAGATAGAAACGAGCTCCAGACCGACCTTAGCTTTTTCATGAACGAAACAGCTGAGAGGGGCCTTATTGTAATTCATAGCACGCAAGGCTCCGGCGCAGCGATGGATGATGCATCCGCCGTTGTTGCAGTCCCCGGTGCCGACGCCACCGACTTGTCCAAGCACCCTGCGGGGCTGCTCCTTAACGATGTTGTAAACTTGGACCTCACCCGTCAGCACATCAACTTTGCTAAAGATGAAGTGCAACAGGGCGGCAAGGTACTACTTCTTCGTCGTGGGTTTGTAGTGACAGACCAGATTTCTGGTTCCATCACCCTTGGCGAAAAGGCCTACTTCTATACAAACGGCCAGCTAACTTCGGCTACTGCCTACAGTGGCAGCACCGCCGTTGGCCGGTGGTTGTCCAAGAAGGACGCTGACGGTTTCGCCAAAGTTGATATTAACATCGTTTAAATAAAAGAAACTGGGAGATATATAATGGCTAGAAAATATTTTGAACCAACTCCTGAGATGGACCAGTTGCTCACCAGAGCAGGCTCCATGAACAAGGAGGAGTCGCTTGCGGCGACCGCAGAGCTAGCTAAGGCTCTAGAGATTCCCCTTCGCAAAGGCGTCATGAGTGGCGACATTCTTGATGGCATTTTTGAGGCAGTTAGACTGGCTCCCGGCGCTACCGCCGAGTTCCCGCTTGACTTCCTTGCTCCCGGCACTGAGAAGGAATTCGTTGCTTACACGATTCCTAATCATGGCCTGATTCCCCAGCGTCACGTCGAAGGTGATTATGTCATGGTTCCGACCTATGACGTAGGCGCCTCGATTGACTGGCTACTAAAGTATGCCCGCGACGCTCGATGGGATGTTGTGGGACGTGCGATGGACGTTCTACAGGGTTCTTTTGTCAAGAAGATGAATGATGATGGCTGGCACACGCTGATTTCGGCTGGTGCTGATCGTAACGTCATGATCTATGATGGCGACGCCACTGCTGGCGTTTTCAGTAAGAGACTTGTTTCTCTTATGCAGGTTATCATGCGCCGTAACGGTGGTGGTAACTCAACATCCATCAACTTTGGCACCCTTACCGACCTCTACATGAGCCCCGAAGGTCACGAAGATATTCGTAACTGGGGTGTTGATGAGGTCGATCCGGTTACCCGTCGTGAACTTATTGTTTCCGATGGTGGCCTGCTAACGCGGATCTTCAACGTGAACCTTCACGTTCTAGATGAGCTGGGCGAGTCGCAAGAGTACGAGCTCTACTACGAGCGAGATCTTTCTGGTAGTCTTCCTACCACGAAGAAGGAGATCGTTGTGGGCCTCGACCTTCGCAACCTCGACAGCTTTGTGATGCCCGTTCGCGCACCAGTCGAGATCTGGGAAGATGATACTCTTCACAGACAGCGACGCGCTGGCCTTTATGGCTGGGCAGAGCACGGCTTCGCGGCCCTTGACACCAGAAGAGTCCTCTTGGGAGCCTTCTAAGGCGACCGATGGCTACTGTTGTTTGAATCCGGTGGTGGCACCACAAGCTGCCACCGGATTTTTTAATACAAGCTAGGAGTCTGTGTTCATGGCTATTTTTTCTATAGAAATTCCTGATGAGGATGTGGATCGCGTAGTAGATGCCATCTGTGCCAACTACCACTATCACGATCAAATATCCAATCCCGACTTCGATGACTCATTAGATTCTGGTCCTGACAATCTAGAGTTTATAGATAATCCTGAAAGCCGAGGGGGTTTTGCGAATCGGGTAACTAGAGAATTTCTGATGAACAATACGCATTCATACGAATTAAAATTAGCGAGGAAAGACGCAGAGTCTGTCGTGCCGACACCGCCAGCGATAGCTGATCCCAGTGACGCCTAGCAGTTATAAAAAGGGAAGAGGATTCAATGCCCAATCCTGCAATTAGAGTTATAGATCGCGCAAAGGAAACCACTACTACCACCGGATCAGGCACTATTAGCTTAGGTGGTGCTGTAGCTGGATTTGTTGCCATTTCGGGAGTGGGTAATGGCAACTCAACTTACTACGCCTTGGAGGAGGGGAATAACTTTGAGGTAGGAATTGGAACCTACACTAGCGTAGGCAACACTTTGTCTCGTGACGAGGTTTATTCTAGCTCGAACTCTGATGATAGCAAGATAAACCTTGCGGGTGGAGCTTCTGTCTTTATAACCTACCCGGCGGAAAAGGCAGTAGTAGAAACTTCAGGTAGCTATGTTGGCATAGGTGGAATTGATCCTGAATACCAGCTTGTGGTAAGCGGGACTGGATCTTTTAACACGGTGCGCTGGGCTGACGGTACAACCCAGACGACTGCCGCAACCGACACAACATATACAGCCGGAACAGGTCTTTCTTTAGCAGGAACTGAATTTAATATTAGCGGCATAGACAGCACCATGATAGTGGACGGTTCTGTCTCTAATTCAGACCTAGCCAACTCCTCTCTAACAGTCACCGCAGGGACTGGGCTTTCCAATGGAGGGGCCGTTGCATTAGGGGCTTCTATAATTATTGATGGCGACACCGCAACCACGTCACAAGTCGGAGTAGTCCAGCTTCAGGATTCCGCCACAGACGGTACTACAGATAAAGCTATAACTCCTAATGCTGTATATGACATATCCGGCGTTTTGTCTTCAGATATTCAGTCTACTGGCGAGTCAAACTATAACCTTGTCAGAAGCTATGTCGATACATCTGACAATGCAACCTTTAATAATTTAACCGCTCAGGGCAATTTGACTGTTAGTGGCACGTTAACTTATCTGGATAGCACTACTGTAACTATTGCTGATAAACAGCTAGAGCTGGCCTCAAACAGCGGAACCCCTATTGGAAATGATTCTGCCGTAAATGATGGTGGCATTGTAGTAAAATCCACGGACAGTGACAAAAAGTGGACATGGCTGGATGCAACAGACGCGTGGACATCTACGGAAAATATAAAGCTGAATTCCGGCAAAAAGATTATCTTTGGAGATAGCACCGAACAGACCACCTCTCCCACAGGAGATATAGCAACTGTTTCAGGTCTTACTGTAACCAACGCTTCAAATATTGCCAGCACCGGCGCAACTAATGCAGCAAATATCGCCACGAACACTTCTAATATTTCAACCAATACTACAAATATTGCCAGTACGGGAGCCACGAACGCGGCAGATATTGACACGGTCTCAGGGCTTCTTTATGACTACTGGACTCTACGCGGAGACGCTGCTACCACTACCAATGTCGACACTACGGAAACGGTGCAGTTTACCGGAGCCGGGACGACTAGCGTAACCCTAGGCGGAACAGACAACAGAACTGTTACAATTAGTGGGGCTGGGGGTGGAGGAGGAGGTGCTCCCACAGACGCTCAATATGTCACATTGGCTACAGACGGAGACTTGAGCGCTGAAAGAGTTTTGGCCGGTGGTACTGGTATCGGATTAGCAGATGGAGGAGCTAACGGTAACATAACGGTTTCCATCACCGGGGCGTCTACCTCCAATACTGGAATAGCCTATTACAGTTCGGACAACTTCTCCGTATCTGCTGGCTATCAGGTTAGCATTAAAGATGGGGGCGTTTCCAACGATGAGCTAGGGGGCTCTATAGCCAATTCGAAGCTAGCTAATTCATCTGTGAGCTATGGTGGCGTAAGCCTTTCTCTTGGCGGTTCAGACGCAACTCCTGCCTTCAATCTGTCGGATGCGACGGGCTATCCTACTAGTAGCTTGGTAGGAACTATCACCAACTCACAGCTCGCTGGATCTATAGCCAATGGTAAGCTTGCCAATGATTCCGTAACGGTAACCGCAGGTAGCGGTCTTATTCACGGGGGCGAAGTCGACCTTGGAAGCTCTATCACTATTGATGCAGTGGCGGGCACGACAGCGCAAAGCGGCATTGTTAGACTTCAAGATTCGGCAACCAATGGAACCACTAATCGTGCCATTACCCCCAATGCTGTTTATGACATATCTGGAGTCCTGTCGACATCTATTGCTAGCACAGGTGCAACCAACGCCGCTAACATTGCTACTAATACGAGTAACATTTCCACTAACACAAGTAATATCTCCACCAACACAACAAATATTGCTTTAACCGGGGCTACGAATGCTACAGCTATCGCTACGAAGGCTCCTAAAGACTCGCAGTATGTCACATTAGCTCTAGATGGAGATCTAAGCGCAGAGAGAGTTCTGGTGGGCGGAACGGGCGTTAAACTAACAGACGGTGGAGCTAACGGCAATGTAACCGTTCACATTACTGGAGCCTCTACCTCTAACACCGGTGTAGCCTATTACAGCCCCGACAACTTTGCTGTATCTGCTGGCCATCAAGTCACGATCAAGGACGGGGGCGTTTCCAGCGATGAACTGGCAGGCTCTATAGCTAATTCGAAGCTAGCGAATTCTTCTGTTAATTATGGAGGTGTCTCGCTTTCTCTAGGAGGGTCAGACACAACTCCAGCCTTTAATCTAAGCGATGCCACTAATTATCCGACAAGCGCCCTAAATGGAACAATCACTAACGCACAGCTTGCTGGCTCTATAGCCAATGGTAAGCTTGCGAACGATTCCGTTACAGTAACCGCAGGTAGCGGCCTTATTCACGGTGGCGAAGTTGACCTCGGAAGTTCCATTACTATCAACGCCGTAGCAGGCACGACAGCGCAAAGCGGAATTGTCAGGCTGCAAGATTCAGCCACAAACGGTACTACCGACAGGGCCATTACTCCTAATGCTGTTTACGATATATCGGGCGTTCTTTCTACAAGTATCGCCAGCACAGGTGCCACTAATGCCGCTGCCATTGCGGCAAAAGACAACTACCAATACTGGACTATTACGGATGGTTCTAATACCAGTAATTTAGAAACTACCGAAGATGTCAAGATTACCGGAGCGGGCCAAGTTACTGTTACCTTAGCCAGTGGAAATCCCAATGTAGTGACGGTTTCTGGCGCAGCAGGAGGAGGGGGAGTTTCTTTCGGCTCTGACAATCAGATACCTTACATGAATGCTGCTGGTGATGATTTTGATTACGAGTCTAATCTTACGTGGGGTCATTCCTCTAATACGTTAAAGATAGATGGAGATCTCGAAATAGCTGCGAAGATCTTTCATAAGGATGATTCTAATACCTTCCTCCACTTTGTTGGTGCCGACGATTTTCGTATTGTCGCTGGCGGTGATGAGTATTTCTCAATAACCCACGGCGACGCTGAGGTTTGTATCAATGAAGGTGGTGACGCTCTTGATTTTAGAGTTGAAGGCGACACTGACGCTAACTTGTTCTTTGTTGATGGTAGCGCTGATAAGGTTGGTATTAGCAATGCTTCGCCACAATATACTATTGATGTCTCAGGAAATGCCCGCTTTACTAGTGGCGTAAGCTCTACTGGATTAATTAGTGCCGCGACTGGTGTTGAGCTTCATGTAAACACTCCGGCGACCACAACTAACAAACTTTATAACGTAGGTGGCGTTCTTTATTTTAACGGGTCCGGAGTAAATGGCGGCGGCGGTGGTGGAGCCCCCACGGATGCTCAGTATGTCACACTGGCCACAGACGGAGACCTGAGTGCCGAGAGAGTTTTGGCTGGCGGCACTGGGATTGGACTAGCAGACGGAGGAGCCAACGGGAATATAACTGTTTCCATCACTGGGGCCTCTACCTCTAATACCGGAATTGCATACTACAGCCCTGATAATTTTGCTGTTTCCGCTGGCTATCAGGTTACGATCAAGGACGGCGGCGTGTCCAATGATGAGCTGGCAGGCTCTATTGCAAATAGCAAGCTAGCCAACTCTTCGGTTAATTTCGGAGGCGTTAGCCTTTCGCTTGGAGGATCAGACACAACACCAGCATTTGATCTAAGCGACGCAACAGCTTACAAGACAAGTAATCTGGATGGCACAATTACAAATGCCCAGCTTGCAGGGTCTATCGCGAACGATAAGCTTGCAAACAGCAGCATTACTGTCACCGCAGGAAGTGGTCTAATTGGAGGCGGAAGCGTTTCTCTCGGAGGAACCGTTTCCCTTAATAGTGCTGAAACTGGTTGGTTTGAGAAGATTGGCATTAACGACCGAGCTCCGGGCGCGATGTTAGATATCGTCACCAGCTCTGCTACTACGAAAGGCCTCATTGTTCAAGGATCTGCTAGTCAATCCGAAAACCTGTTCGAGGGGCAGCACAGCAATGGTGGATCGCTATTTAAGATTGACAAAGATGGCGATGTAACCTGCCAAAGCATAAATGCTACCGGAGCTCAGATTGTCATGGGGAGGGCTGGGACTAGCCCCACCCTTATCGTCGCCGGAGGGGGAAACAATCTTAACATTCGCAATTTAAACGCAGACAAAGATATCAATGTTGATATTGCCGAAAGTGGAAACTTTGTCCAGATTAGAACCAGAGTTGGCACTTCAACCACTACCAGAGTACGGTGGGAAGACACCGGAAAACGTCATGACCAAGCGGCAAGCTATGCAGACATTAAAGAGAATAGCGATGCGAGCACGGTCACTTTCGACCTAGATGTGACGAATGTTCACAAGGTTACTCTAACAGCCGACAGGACCTTTGCATTAAGCAATGCCTCCTCTGGTCAAAGGTTTATGGTCCGCGTCCTTCAGAACGGAACAGGGGGGCACTCAGGAACATGGTGGAGCACTATCAAATGGGCCGGAGGAACTCCTCCAATCCAACCCACCGCTGGCAACACAGAAGCCAACAAAGCCCAGCTATATGGATTTGTATGTGTCGGCACCAATACCTATGATGGCTTTGTAATAGGAACAGGAATAGCATAATGACACAATATAAAAGCCCAAACGGCGACGTATCAGATGGCAGTTGGACCAATGCCGGTGGAGGGCAAGGCGCCCTTAACTCAAATGTCAGAAGGGGTACTGGCGACTCTAGCTATATCATCTCTGAAGAGATGTTTGGGGCGGAAGACACATGTAGATTTAGATTACAGAATGGAGACGACCCCTATAGCGCTGCGGATCATATAGTAAGGTATCGTGCGGTTGCTGGTGCGGGTTTTGGAGGCCCAGTTACCCTCACGGTAGCACTTTATGATACCAGCGTTGGCTCCTCCCCGATAGCTTCAGAAACCAACAGTAGCGTGAGCACAAGTAGTCTTACAGATTACAGCTTTACGCTTAGCGCGAGCGAAGCCAACGCCATTAATGATTATGACGACTTGGAGATAGCCTTCACAAGAGGAGCTGGGATGATGGGGGATGATATGAAGGTTACCGAGGCTTGGATTGAATATCCTGACGGCGGAACACCTCCAGCAGCACCCACCGCAGTAGCTAAAAATCAACCAGAAGCATTTGTAATGTTTGTAGATTAAGGCCCGCATGTTTGGTTTTTATTCAATATCCGAAGAGCCCTTCGCGTCGCTGACTTCAGCGGAGGTTTCTACCATCCTTTCTTCGCTAAAAATTCCAGTCGAAGTCCGTGCGTCTCTCGTGTCCTCAAGAAAGATTCCCGTAGAGTCTCTTCTAGAAATTGTCTCCACCAACAAGGTTCCTGTCGAATTCTTAGGAAGCCTGCTAGTTTCTCGCAAAATTCCGCTGGAGTATCTAGGAGACCTTGTAGTAAGTCGCAAGATTCCCGTCGAGTATTTGGCAGGATTAATAACCTCTCATAAAATTCCCGTAGAGAGCCTTCTCTCGATATTGGCGAGTCGAAAAATACCGGTTGGAATAAAAACTGATGTTATTTTAAAGACCTTCAGCCTTCCAATAGAAGTAATTGGCGTAAAACTAGATGTCGAGGGTCTAAAATGGGTATTAAGTAGTAGAAACGCCACATGGGAGATTAGTTCAGACCTCTTGGAGTTACTCTGGAGTCTTGACTCTAGAAATTCTGAGTGGATTATAAACTCTGATCTAAAAACTATTTGGCAACTTGATTCTAGATCTTCCAATTGGAAGTTATAGAATACTATATTGGAGATAAAAAATGGCAGTAAGCGGAGCAGATTTAGTCGTTTATATGGCGATGAATAAGCCGACCAATGATTTGAGTACGGCGGGGGGCGGTATAAATAGTTCTATAAGAGCTACTTTTGACGATCCATCATCTGCCGCTACTCTTAAGTTTTTTAGCACGAGCACCTCTGACACTCAGAATGTGTCTGTAACCGGCAGGGTCGCTGCTGGCACGATAACAAGCGAGAGCATCACCCTGAGTGGGACTACTACGGTAACAAGTTCTAATACCTATGAAAGAATCTTAACTTGCGTTCTTTCGTCTGGCGCTGCTGGTATTGTAACGGCTAGCGGAAACGGCGTTAATAAACTGAGTGATATTCCGGCTACTGAAAGTGGATTTTGCAGGCCCTTTTACGACGCCACAGCTTCTAGCTCTGCCAGTAAGACACTTTATGATAAAGTTTTTGTGAAAAACAACAATTCAACCAGCACTCTCAGCAATGCCACTTTGATAGAAGTCAGCAGCGGTCTTTATTCAAACATAGAGTTTGGTCTCGAAAATGATAAAAAGTCGGCCCAGACTATTGCGAATAGAACAGCTGCCCCAACTGGTATTGGGGGTGGTTTTGGAGCGGGGCCAAGCGGCATGGTGGGTGATGAGCTGACAGCCGGAGACTATCAGGGGGTTTGGCTGAAGCTAAGTCTATCTGCCGGTGAAGCGGCGACTAACAGTTATTATCAAGTTCAAGTATCTGGTACAACGGCATAAATATGGCAGTTACATCAAATCAAAGACTGTGCAAGCAGCCCGCTGAGAAGCGTAAGTTTACGATGGACTTCACTAATATCCTTGGCACAGGTGAGCTTATCCAAGGGATTACTAGTGTTAATTCCGAAAAAGAGGGTGGCTATACAAGTGACTTAAGCATCACTAGCACAGGTATAGTTAGTGGCTCTAAAAAGTGCGACATGTTTATTGAAAGCGGTACTCTGGGTAATACCTACAGAATTGAAGTTCTTATTACTACCGATGCAAGTCAAATTCTTGAAGGCGATGGCATCCTATTCATAACGGATATGTAAAAAATGGCACAAACTTGGCAAAACACTAGCTTGATTATGTTACGCACCATGCTTAATGATGCAGGGTGTGATTCCGTAAGATACACTCCACAAAGACTATCCGATTTACTAATCACCGCTGCATATTTCTTGCCTCTAGATATTAATTTTAGCACAGACTTTATTGTAAATGTAGAGGCTCGAACGATAACCCCTAATCCCATTGACCAAACAGATGGCGATGAATTTATCAACTTTCTGGTCTTGCGTGCAGCTTGCCTTGCAGATGAAGGTAATTTTAGAACTGCCGCCTTAGCCCAAGGGGTCTCGGCTAGGCTTGGCCCTGCGTCACTACACACTAGCAACTATGGGCAATATCTTCACATGCTTCTAAATGAGGGTCCTTGCAAGACCTACAATCGTCTTGTGGAAATATACAATATGAGCTACGAAGGGGGTAAGGTGGTACGCGCTGTTCTTTCCCCGTTTGCTTCAAACGACTACAATCCCAGCAATCAGCTCGGTATGCTCGGGGAAGGCATTCAGGCACAACCCGGCGTTTATCCGAGATCTCCTTACTCCGACTAAAGAGGTTTATTATGGCTCTTGACGTTATTGCGTATGCAATGTCAGGGACGGGACCGTATACGTCCACCACAATCAACAACGGGGGTGTTCTAGTGGGATCACCTCCCGGCAGTGGTTTTCTTGACAGCAACTACACCTTCGGCCTCGGATATGCCGGTGCCGCTACCACGGCCTCTACCCTTCCTGTTACGGGAACGGTATACAACGCTTATGACACCAGATTTACCGGCTGTGATCCATGCAACTAAGGAATAGCTAATCAATGGTAAATCCATTCAGCGGCATTGTAAGCTCCGAATTTAAAGAGGTATTCAACAATGCGATTTCAGCATTGGTGGACGCTAGCGGTGTAGCTATACCTTGTACCCTGTATTACGGCGTTACCAAATACGAGGCTTGCGCTAATTGCGTTTACGATCCCATTGGCAAGAAGTCCTCCAATCGCTATTTAAACGGGGGTCCGGTGCCCTTTATGTTCGGGGGCGTATGTCCAGTATGTAATGGGGCCGGAAAAAGGCCCTTGGAGACCACAGAGGATGTTCATTTGGCTGTAGTATTTGAACCTAGAGAGTTTTTGGACATCAGGACTCCTGTCAATACGGCAGATGGCTTTATACAGACTATTGGCAAGAAGGAGATGACTCCAAAGCTCAGGAGAGCCAATTCAATTGTTGTAGCCACCAATATTTCCGGCTATTTCCCCCATCGCTATGAAAGAGTAAGTGAACCGACCCCTATGGGTCTCGGGAATACTGAGTTTGTAGTGTGTACTTGGAAGAGGATTGGTTGATGAGTATCGACATATCTCTTGGGCTAGACCCCACTCTGGGGGCTCAATTTGAGAAGTATGTTTTCACCCAGCTCAAAAATCGTTTGCGTCTCAGGTCGTCAGCTATTAAGCAGTCAATAGAGGGCCCCCTTAAGAATATAGTAAGAAACTCCATATCCGCCACCCCAGAATATCGTTCGCTAATAGGGGGTAAATTACAGGCTGAGTTGGGGGTAACGTCTCCTCTCCAGCGTATTTCTAATATTATCGACACATGGGTAGAGAATATATCTGTCACCATAAAAGTATCCAAAGACCCCCTCTTAAATATCCATATTGGTTTCTTACAGAAGGGCTATGGAGATGTACTTTCCCTTCCTGATGCCTCTTATCAGTATGAAAGGGGAGACATTCCATGGCTCGAATGGCTTCTTCTCGAAGGAGATAAGCGTATTATTAGAGACTATTCCTTCAAACCTGTACGTAGAGGGAGCCGTACCGGGCTCGGGATTATGGTATCTCAAAGAAGGGGTGGCTGGCAGGTCCCTTCAGAGTTCTCAGGGACGGAGACCAACAACTTTGCCACAAGAGCCTTTGACGGTGTAGATACTAAGATAGAGAACATTATAAAGTCTGTCATTAAGGCAAATCTATGAGCTGTAAAATAGACACCACCTTTGCCAAAGTAGAACAGATAGGGCAAACCTTATTAACTTCAGAAATAGAAGCCAATCTAAAAGGCTTTCTAGACTGGGCTTTTTTGGGGGTTGGTGCATGGTTTGATGTTAATATTCCTACAGCAGGCGCGTGGGGAGGTGATTTTTCTACCCTAAGACCCGTGGAAGACTTTTCTTATACCTTGGGACAAGTGTGGGAAACTCCACGCAAGGACTGGGTGTGGGAAACAGGCACACCTTATGAGGGATACAATCCCATAAATATTTCAGGAGTGTATGTCAACGGGGCATTAAAAGGTACTGGTGACTCGACATATGCCCATCATTACAATTATCCGCTGGGTCGAGTCGTTTTCGATAACCCCATTTCCACTTCAGATACGGTTCAACTAGAATATAGCTATAGAAATGTTCAAGTATATATAGCCGATCAAGCTCCGTGGTGGGATGAGCTTCAATATAACTCAATGCGTGTAGATGACGCTACTTTTGCAGAGATCGGCTCCGGAAACTGGGGCATTCTTTCCAACCATCGCGTACAAATGCCTGCGATTGTGGTAGAGGCCGTGCCTCGTCGAACCTTCACCCCCTATGAGCTAGGGGCAATATCTCAGATCATCACCCAAGATGTCATCTTTCATGTGGTAGCAGAGTCCAGATGGTGGAGGAATCAGCTTGTCGATGTTATTTCGCTGCAACAAGACAAAACCTTGCAGCTTTACGATACTGACGCTATAGCCGAAGCCAACGTTTTTCCGCTAGATTTTCGAGGAATGGTGGTGTCCACGACCAGCACCTATGACGCCTTGGTGAACGCCGAGGCTTATAAGTTTAGAACAGCTAGAATAAAAAATATGAATATCACCGAAATGGAGAGCTACAATATTAACCTGCACGAGGGTAGCGTAAGAGCGACTTTAGAGCTTATTTTATAGCGGTGGTGTATATCTACTTAGACCTTTACCTCTAGTAAACTTTCACGAAGAGCAAACAGGAGAGATTCCCAATGGGTAATAGAATTTATTTTGCCAACCAGCAGGTTGCCTTTCGCGCCGATGGTGACGCGGCTGCAAATGCGTGGACTGTAGCACATGGTGTTCAGTCGGTTGCCGTAACAACCACATTCAACCTTGAGCAGGCTTTTGAGCTTGGTCAGCTATCTATTTATGAGAACATCGAAGGTGTTCCCGATATCGAAGTCACCCTGAGTAAGGTGCTCGACGGGTACCCCCTCCTTTACACTCTAGCAACAAAGAATAATGCGCTGGGATCTCCCACCGCCGCTGATCCTCCGCTAACGAGCCCGACCTTGGCCGGTCGATCAAACGAGAAGTGTCTTGTTGCTGTAGGCATTTGGCCTGACACTAGCGATCAGGCCACGGGCACAGACTATGTGCAACAGATGGAAATGTCGGGCATGTTTGTCAGCTCCATCGGTTATAACTTCCCGTTGGAAGACAACTTCAGTGAAGATCTTACCCTCGTGGGTAACAACAAGGCTTGGGCCAACATGACCTCAGCTGGTCAAGCTATTGGCTGCACCAACCCGAGCTGGACCCTCAAGCTGGCCACTGGCGGCTTTGACGGGAATGATGCCCCAATCGGTACGGGCGGAATTAACCGTCGTGAAAACATGGCGTTCGCCCCGAGCAGTGCCAGTATGCAAGATGTCGACTACTCGCGGTTCCCAACGGAAATTCCGGGCGTTGGCGTAAGCGGCTGGATGAATCCGAGAACAAACGCGAACAACGCTGCCCACCTTTCGAGTGTGACTGTCTCTACCGACTTGGGTCGTGAAGAGCTGTTCGAACTCGGCACACGACAGCCTTATGCTCGCGTCGTGACCTTCCCGATTGAGGTTACCTGCGACATCGAAATGATCTCGTTGAGTGGTGACCTCATTAATGCGTTTGCTGATGGTTGCGGATCTGCTGATGCCTGCACGGGCATTGTAGACAACCTGAGCAATCAGGTCATCCGTATCGCGACTTGCGAAGGCACCAGAATCTACCTCGGTGAGAAGAACAAGCTCGCCTCTGTAAACTACGGAGGAGGGGACGCTGGAGGAGGAAACGTAACTGTATCCTACAGTTATACCAACTTCAACGATTTCACCGTCATGCATAAGCAAGATCCCAGCACAGGTATTAACTGGTTTACCCGGTCCAATTACCTCGGAGGCAATGACGACGACTAGATAATGATCTAGCGATAAGAGCTACAAGGGGGAGGGGGAAACCTCTCCCCCTTTTTTTACAGGAATACTAGGAAAACCATATGGACGAAGCGCGTAAGAACTTTGTATACAATCAGATTATTAGTGGTATCAAATTTATCACTATTAGAGGAAAAAGATACACACTAGAGTCGCCATCTAGGGAAACTCGCTTTCTGGCGGAACATGTATATGAAGACGTGATAAATTCTCTTAGATTTGACGATCTAATGACGGACGATCAATGCCAGAGAACCCTAATGAGGCTGGAGCTGTGGTCTCCCATTGACGACAATTCTCTTGAAAAACTGGAAAAACTTCTTGAAGATCAAAAGGTTAGATTATTTAAAAAGTCTTTTGATGTCAAAGACCGAAAGAACACCAAGAGGCAAATAGAGGGAACAAAGAAGGCAATAGCTCGCTCCTTGGGAAGAAAGCATTTTTTAGACCCGATTACTTTAAAATTTCATGCCAACATGATGAAGAGGAAATTCTTGATCGCCATGTCCCTAAAAGGGCCTGATGGAGGCAGTATGTATGATGAAAAAAGTTTTTGGAATTCTGACTCAACCATCCTAGAAAAAGCGTATGAATTTATTGAAACCTCTATAATAACAATAGAGGAATATAAATTTTTAGCGAGGAATGACCCTTGGCGGTCTGTGTGGGGGGCGAGCAAGGAGCAGCAGGTCTTTGGCACAGCCGGTGTGGACTGGACAGAAGAGCAGAGGAATTTGGTAGCCTTCTCAAGGATGTATGACGGTGCTTATCAGAGCCCTGACTGCCCGGCAGATTCCGTATTTGAAGACGATGACATGTTTGATGGCTGGCTCATAGATCAACGCAGAACTCGCGACAAAGAACGAAAACAGGACAGGGCAGAAAAGTCTGGTAATTGGAAAGATTCTGCTCAAGAAGTATTTATAACTGCTCCTACTCGCGAGGATGCCGATTCGGTGTATGAACTTAATGACCTTACTGGTAGAATGACAATCAGAGAAAGACAGTCAGCGTTGGAACGCGGTGGAATACTGGAAGACAAGCAGTTTCCCGATATTCAAAGAGACCTTATGGTCCAAGCAAAAGAAAAACGAATGAACAGCAGATAAGAGGACGACAAAATGGACGATTACGAATACGATGAGTTTTTAGAGTTTAAGGCGCAGCATGAAAAGAATAAACGTCAGAAAGACATTACATATAAGGATAATTCGAAGAGACGTTTATTAAATAATATAAAGAAAAAGTTTGACACGACAATTATTGGCTCGTTGGCAGCTTTTGAAGAGAAATTTGGGGAGCTATGGGGACATGGACTTTCCATAGAAGAGCTCGATGAGGACCAGCTTTACTGGAGAGAGGTATGGGCGGATGCTAGGTCCAGAATACTGGACAACGGCAACGCGAATTTAAGGGCGGCTCAAAACGAGATCGCACAATATACACTTTCGTGGAACAGATATGTCACGCAGTTTAATTTAGACAGGAATGAATAGGAGGCACTATTATGCCAGTAGATGACAGAAGAACGTTTGAAGTTGATGGAACTACTTACGCAGTAAGGATTCCCAAGGTTCAAGATATCAAAGAGGCCAACGAGCTTCGGTCTCGAACTTTTAATGAAGCTCTTTCTAGAGGTGATCTCCTTAGAGACCAGCTTGAATCAGAGCTAAGAAAAAGGTCCTTGTGGAATGACGATAGAGAAATGGAGTACCAAACTTTGCGAAAAGAGGTGCTCGATGGAGAGTACCGCCTTGAAAAGGGTGGAATCAAACTGAGTCAGGCAAAAAAAGTTGCTCTAGAGATGGCTGAAAAAAGAGAAAAGATGGTTTCTCTCCTTTCTTCCCGCACAGACCTAGATTCTAATACCTGCGAGGGAAAGGCCGACGCCGCTCGTTTCAATTATCTCTTTACTTGTTGTTTGGTGTATGATGAGGATGACACGCCTTATTTTCCTAACAAGTTGGATGACTATCTTGAGAATCAGGACGATCCTGTAGCAACTCAGGGAGCAACCGAATATTATTATTTAATCTCTGGGGCAGACACTCTTGATGAGACTCTTCCAGAGAATATATTTTTAAAGAAATTTAAATTCGTAGATGAGCACAACAGACTTGTTGACAAAGAAGGCCGGTTAATTGATGAAGAAGGCAACCATATTGATGAGAATGGATATTTTGTCAAATGGGACAAAAATGGCAATGCAATTCAAGTTGATGCCAATGGTCGTAAGGTCAATGATGAAGGTCGATTCGAGGTAAAAACATCACCGTTTCTTGATGATGATGGCAATCCAATAGATACAGCAGAGTATGAAGAAAAACCTAAGCCAAAGAAGCGACGAAAGACGACAAAGAAGAAACCAGACGTTGTAACTGAAGAGGCGGAAGCTGAAGAAGCCGAAGTTTCTGCTGAAACAGAAGAGGCAGAAGCACAGGCAGAAGAAGTTGAAGCATCTTAATTTTATACTGGACAGTGGTCATGCCGGATAGCAGTTTAACTGTTTGAAGGTATGGCCATTTTTTCGTTATAGAGTTTTAGAGGTAATTATGGCGTTTAACATTAATGCTCAGGTTATCTTAAGCGGCCCCAAGAACATCAAGGCCGTAACTAAGCGTATAAAGAGTGAGCTTTCTGGCGTTACCGTTCCGGTCAACATTAAGATTGACAAGAACATCTCTAAGAATCTTGGCGCCTTTAACAGAGGTGTTAAGGACCTTACTGCTAATCTGAACACACTTAGCGGTGCCGCAAGCAAGAGCGACGCCTCTATTCGAAAGCTTACCTCTGGGCTACAAACCCTAAATAGGACAAACACCAGCACCGTTACTTCAAATAAGCAAGTCGCGGCATCTGCGGGCAAGACCGCTGAGGCTTTCAAAGAGGCTGGGAGCGAACTACAAACCTTTGGAAAAGATGCTGCGCTAGCTATTCGGAGATTTACGGCCTTTACGGTGGCCACCAGCGTCGTGTTTGGATTTGTTCGGGCTATTGGCAAGGCTACCGGCGCTGCTATTGATTATGAGAGAGAGGTAACAAAGCTCGTTCAGGTAACAGGAGCAAGCGCACGGAAGATAGGTCAGTTTAAAAAGACTATTGATGACCTTTCTGTTTCCTTGGGAATAGATGCTAACGAGCTCGCCTCTTTGGGTCGAGTTTTTGCACAAACCGGCCAGAGCATTGATCAGGTTCGATCCTCCTTGCGTGCGGTTGCGCGTTCTTCCCTAGCTCCTTCTTTTGGAGAGATGAAGTCTACGGCAGAAGGCCTTATCGCCGCTATGGCCCAGTTTAACATTCAGGCAAATAAGTCCGAGTCAGTTTTAGGGGCCCTGAACGCGGTTTCCAAGAGGTTTGCTGTTGAGGCAGAAGACCTAATCTCGGTCATTAGACGTGCTGGTGGAGTTTTCTCTACAGCAGCAGGGCAGATGAAAGACCCCCAAGAGGCTCTTAATGAGCTTATTGGTATATTTACGGCAGTCAGATCTACTACTCGTGAAAGCGCAGATACCATTGCTACCGGACTTCGCACGATCTTTACAAGGATTCAGCGTGGCCGTACAATTGAGTTTCTTAAGCAGTTCAACATCCAGCTTCTTGACGCAAAAGGACAGTTTGTAGGTCTCTTCCCCGCGTTTCAGAAACTTTCTGCTGGTTTGAGATCTCTTGTTCAGTCTGGAGATGCTGTCAAGCTTTCTGCGATAACCGAGGAGCTAGGCGGTATCAGGCAAGTTGGCAAGCTAATCCCAGCGATTGTTAATTTCAACAAGGCTCTCGCCGCAACCAAGGTTGCAGCCAAGGGTGCAGCAGAGGGTCTTGGTAAAGATGTAGGTTTGGCATTGACGCCGTTGGGCAAACAGTTTGAGCAGGTTGCCTCTCGATTCAACACCCTCATTCGTACAATTAGTGAGTCTAAGACTTTTCAAAATCTTGCCAAGGTTGCTCTTTCTACCGCGAATGCATTTCTTTCAGTAGCCGAAGCACTTACTCCTCTTATCCCTCTGATTACCACTCTAGCTACTATTAAAATTAGCCGGGGCCTTTTCGAATTCGGTCAGGGATTCATAGGGGGCCTCAGAAAAGGAGGCGGTCCTAAAGGGGTTGGTGGGGCACTAGGATCTGTCGCTACCGGAGGAGACAGGGGCAGTAGGGGAGCGGCAGCAGCGAGATCTGCCAGCGCTGGGGAAAAAGCAGTAGCTCAGGCATTAAGAAATAATGTTCAGGCGGTTCGCCAGAGCACAGTCGCCAGCAAAAGCTTGCAGTCTACCATGACCCAGTCTTCTCTGAAACTTAGCTCAAGCGTAACCAGCTTGGTGTCCAGTAACACCTCTCTGATTGCCGCTATAGGGAATCTCACATTGGCTATTGGTCGATCTGGTGGTGGGATTGGAGGCATTCGGTCTGGATTCCGTCCTCGCAAATTTGCTCGCGGTGGCGTCGTCAGGGGGCCCTCTCACGCTCAAGGTGGCGTCCTAGCAGAGCTTGAAGGCGGCGAAACGGTTCTTCCACGAGGATATCAGTTTGGTCCTCGCCGGGGAACACGAGGCGTAGCACCCCTTTCGTTCAGAGAGCGACTACTTTTTACTCAAGGCTCAGCTTCCGCTAGAGGTCAGGTTAGACGCATTGCTCGCTTGCGAGATGACCAAAAATTTAGCGGCCTTACAGAGCAGGCGGGCGTTGGCGCCGTTGGCATGAGGGGCGGCGAACTAACCGGCAAGCAGGCCACCACGGCCCGCAAGAACCTGTTGAAAAAACTTCAAGCCGGAGCTAATGACAAGAACGATTCTTATGGGGGTGCATTTTTAACTTCCCCGAGCGGCCTCCCCGCATCCAATTTAACTGGCCGTTTAGATCCGGCGGCAATTCTTAAGGAACTCAATAAATTTGGTGCATGGAAGAGCCTTAGCGGAGCGAGAGGCTTAAAAGAAGGAAGCGCCGCCAGAAAGCTAAAAAGTGACATACAGGCTCTGGCCAAGCAGAAGAGCGACTTTAATTTCGTTGCCGGAGTATTATCGGAGTCGCGGGGAGCCGAGATTGAAGCCAGCATCCTTGAAGGCGTTGAGGCGGCGGTCACCACCGGTGCGTCTCAGCTGGCCCGTTTTGTGGGGTCTAAGTCGACCACGAGGAGGGGGTCGCGCGAACTGGGACAGATTCTAAGAAGCGCCAATATTGATAATGTTATTGGAAACCTGTTTGAAGCAATTATTTCTGCTGCGGGAGTTCCATACTCCATTAAAGACAATGACGCTGCAAATGCTCCGTTTGACTTCCCAAGAGGCCTTGGAGCCAAGTCGGCTGCTTTTCAAAAGTCACAGCTTGCAAGCATCCCTACCGACGCCAAGACTCGCTATACCAAAGACAATATTCAAAGTTTCTTGAAGAAGATTAAAAACTTCGAAGCGGCTGGTCTGGAGAGATATTTGGCGGATGCGCTCACGGGGTCCAGTGCCGCAGCCATATTGGCAGATGTTCCCGAAAAAGCACGAAGAGGGATCAAAACAGGCCTCTCATCGCGGGCCAAGGGCATAGAAGACAAAAGGAGAAGGGCCTTGGCGGCACAAGCATTGTTGGACGAGCCAGTACGCAGGGCTGCTGGAGGTCCTATTTTCAGCCCACGTGGAACTGATACTGTTCCGGCGATGCTTACGCCCGGTGAATATGTTATCAATAGAAGTTCAGCTCAGGCAATTGGATATGGCAAACTAGACAATTTGAACCGCTTGGCAAAGGGCGGGAAGGTCAGATATTATAAGGGCGGGTCGCCGGGTGGCGTATCCGGCGGTAAACGAGCTGCCGGAAGTTCCGGCGGTGGAGCTGCCGACACCGTGGATACCTTTACTGACAGCGTTGCAAACTCTATTATTGCCGTCACGGGCCTTACCGCCGCTGTTTCGGGCCTTTCATTTAACAGCATGGAAGAGCTCGTCGCCTCTGCTGGAAGCTTGGCCCTTGCTTTTGCCCAGCTACAATTCTTCCTTGGAGCTGATACTTTTAGAAATCTTGCCGGAATTGCCGGTAAGGGCGGTGTGTTAAGTGGCGCCTTGAGCGGGCTGCCGGGCGCGGGAGCTTTTGGGGCTGCGAAATCGGCGTTTGGGCAAACACCATTGGTCGGGCGGACCGGCTTCCAAGC
>VTLG01000675.1_pt1 | contig 37848 bp, 60 predicted proteins | sample 4694571 | NCBI WGS metagenome assembly VTLG01 (sample SAMN12604809, study PRJNA352737) | marine metagenome | biome: ENVO:00000447; feature: ENVO:00000209|ENVO:00000569|ENVO:01000036; material: ENVO:00002151; isolation source: viral sequences binned using virsorter ...
TTATTTCAGTATTACAAATAACATAGGTGGTGCTAAATGTCTTATGGATATTTAGGTGTAACACCTAATCAAAAAGTTGCAAACAATGGAGTTTTCTCTATTACTGAAGTTAATGATTTAATAGAACAAGGTAGTTGGGGTGGCTCGTTAGAGCTTATACAATCTCAAACAGTTAGTAGTGTTTCAAGTGTTGCCTTTACCTCAATTGAAGAAAGTAAATATGATGTTCATTTTTTACAAGCTACTAATTACCAACCTGCTGGAAATGACCATTTAGTAATAAGGTTTTACGAAAGTGGAGTTTTAGAAACTGCAAGCGTTTATAAACACGCATTACAATATGGTTACCTACCCCACTCATCTAGCGGTGCTTTTGGGGAAAACAAATCAACAGGTATATCGTATCTTAAATTTTTACCAGATGAAACTTCAACAAGCTCTAGAAGTGGGCAAGGTTACTGCTATATATATAATGCAGGTAATTCAAGCCAATACACTTATTATTCACAACAAACTATGGGACACGACTTTTTGTGGTATGGCGGTGGGGTTTTGCCTCAGACAAGCACAGTAGATGGAATTTATTTATTTGGTGCAGACACAGGTTCTAACATTGTAGGAACATTTAATTTGTATGGAGTTAAACAAACATGAGTGCTTTACGATTAGTTAATGATACAACAGTATCAAGTAGTGTAGCTTTGGTTAATGTTACAGATGTATTTACAACAGACTTTGAAGTTTATCAAGTTGTTGGTGCTAATTTTCTAGGTGCAACCTCAACAGCAACAGGAACAAATATGAGATTAATTGACCCTAGTGGCTCTGCTATTGCTGATGATTATATGTATGCACAACAATCGATGAAAGCAGAAACAGGTTTTGGCGAAAATAGAAGTGAAGATGAAAGTAGAATTTGGAATGTGATGTCTGGTGTTGATGACAGCGGACAAGCTTCTGGTGGAGATTTCTGGATATTCAATCCAGTAAGTGCAAGTAATTATACTTGGATAGTTTATGAGAGTGCAGGAAGTCCTAGTGGAAATTTTAGAGGATATAAGGGAATTGCTTGTTATCCTAAAAATACTTCAATAACAGGATTTCAAATTGAAAACAACGAGGGTGTTAATTTCGCAGGTGGTGGAAGTCTTAAGACTTATGGATTGCGAGTTGATAGCTAATGGGTAAATTAGTTCAAGTAGCTACTGCAACAGCAAGCGCAAGTGCAAATTTAACACTTACAGGCATTAATACAGATGATGCTTATTTGTTGACACTTATGAATATTGTTCCTGCAACAGCTAATGCTGATGTGTTTTTAAGAGTAACTGAGGGCGGTACTGCAAGTAGTGATAGTGATTATGACGAAGCATACAAAGTATTAAGAGCTGATACTACTTTTCAAAATGAAAATGCTGAAAACAATGACCATTGGCAACTTAGTGGAAGTTTGCAGACAGATACAGGAAAGAGCTGTAATGGATTTGTTTACATTTATAATGCTCAAAGCACTTCGGATTATACTTATATAACTTGCCATGATGTATTTTTTCATACAACAATATTAGGAGAAGTTTTTGGTGGTGCATATACACAGACAACTGCTGTTGATGGGATACAAGTTGTTTTTGATACAGGAAATATTGCTAGTGGAACAGCAACTTTATATAGGGTTACATCATGAGTAGTAATGAATATGGATATATTCCTAAAGCACCAAGTCAAAGTGTTGGAAATAATGATGGAGTATTTAGTGTTAATAATGTAAGAGATTTACTTATTGATGAAAAGTGGAGAACATACGGACAGTTAGAACATATACAAACTCAAACTGTTACCTCGTCAACTGCAAGCGTTATTTTTACTGACATAAAAGAAGATGAATATAATATTCATTTTGCAACTTGGAATAATTTTCAATCAACAGTAACTAATAAAAGGTTTGTTATGAGGTTTTATGAATATGGAACAGAGGAAAGTGCAAGTGTTTATCAAAGTGCAATGCAGTGTGCAGGCACAGATTATATTGGGGCAACTAAAACCACAGGAGAAGATAGTATTTTCTTAGGAACAAATACTACAACTACTGCAAATCAATCTGTTAGTGGATATGTATATATTTATAATGCAGGAAATGGAACAGAATATACTTTTACTAATTCTCACGATGTAGGAATGTATCAATCAGGACCAAACATGCGAAGTCATTTTGGGGGTGCAGTTCTTCCTCAAGCAAGTGTAGTTAATCAATTAAAATTTTTCTCAACAGCTACTAGCAACATAGAGCATGTTGTTATAAGTTTATATGGGGTAAAGGGATATTGATATGAGTACTAATTTACAATTTATAAAAGAAGCAAGCGGAACTAATGTAACAACTCTTTCAGTTACTGATTGTTTTGGGAGAGGATATGATGTTTACAAAATTCTTCTTAGAGCTGAAAGTAATTCGACAGACGGCTATTGGGGGTTACAACTTATAGATAGCTCAGGCTCAATAATAACAGGTAGTGAATATGATGAAGCAGTTTTACTTATGAGGACTTATGATACTTATCTAGAGAATAAATCTACTACTGCTTCTATGGTATCTGTTGGGTATGATGAAGATTATGGAGCTACCTTAAATCTTGAAGTTTTCAATCCTGATGATAGCGGAAGTTATACATTTGGAAATTTAGCAACCGATGGGGGTACAAGTTCAGGCTTGATTACATCAAAAGGAATATTTGTACACCATACCGCAGAAATAATTTCAGGAATACATTTTAAGATGTCAGCAGGTAGTAATGATTTTAACTATATTAATGTTCAAGTATATGGAGTTAGATAATGGCAGGTAGTTTAATTTTATTAGAAACCGTTACAGCAAGCGATGACGCAAGTGTTACTTTAGGAACTACTGATTGGGATAATTCTTATGATGTATATATGGTTACTTTAGACAGCGTAACACCTGCAACAGATGAAGCATATTTAAGAATGAGGTTTACTAAAACATCTGATAATTCTGTTGATAGTAGCTCTAATTATGATAGGGGAGCGAAAGAATTAAGAGCAGGGACTACCTTTGGAGATAGCTCAAGTACAAATGCAGACGGATTTAACTTTATAGAAAATGGAACAGCAACAAGTGAAACTCATAATGGCACTCAATATCTTTTTAATTTTAACAATGCAAGTGAATATAGCTTTGCTACTTTTCAAGAAGTATCACTTCTTTATGACGGAGAGTTGAGAGGTAGGCAAGGAGGAGGAGTTTTAACAGTTTCACAAGCTACTAATGGAGTTAATTACTTTTATTCAAGTGGAAATGTAGCAAGTGGAGAGTTTAAGTTATACGGCATCGTAAAATAAGTGCTAAGATAGGAGAGATATGGCAATTAAAACAATAGAACAATTTAGAACAGAAGCTACTTCTGAAATAGAAAGTGAAAAGCCTTTATATGCTCAAGTCAATAATGAAAGACGAGAGTTTACAAAAGCAGAATATGACCAAGCTATTGAAGATAGAGCTAATTCTAAATTAGATGAACAAGATAACGGCTATGCAAGAGCAAGGTTGGACAGTTACGGAAGCTGGAATGAACAACTTGACTTGTTGTACCACGATATGACAGCAGGTAAAGGCGACAAGACTGGCGAATGGTATAAAGCTGTTAAAAAAGTTAAAGACGATAATCCAAAACCTAGTTAATAATGCCTAGACGCAGATTTCGTAAAGAACAACATGAGTTTACTTATGAAATTGATTACAAAGGAAAAGTAAAAAGATATGAAGCTTGATGTTATAAGAACGCAATTTGGTAAAGACGCAACTAATGGAATGCTGTTCCTTGACGGCATTTTTGAATGTTTTACTTTAGAAGATGAAGTTAGGTTAGATAAGAAAGTAATGTCTGAAACCGCAATACCTTTGGGGGAATACGAAATAAAACTAAGAACAGAGGGCGGTTTTCATTCTAAATATACTGCGAGGTATGGAGATATGCATAAGGGCATGCTTTGGCTTCAAGATGTTCCTAACTTCAAATGGATTTTAATTCATGTGGGGAATACCGACGAAAGTACGGCAGGTTGTTTGCTTCTTGGAGAAACCCAACAAGATTTAGATAAAGGGAAAGACGGCTTTATTGGTGGCTCGGGGGACGCTTATAAAAAAATGTATCCTAAAGTTGCCGAGGCAATATTGAGTGGGGAAAAAGTTACTATACAATATAGCAATATTTCAATGCCTAGTTTAGTTAAAGACGTCAACCAAGCATACGATAGTGGATTGTTTTTTGATAAATTATCTGATATTAACGGACAACTCAAAACGCTAAACGCTAGACTAGAGGGTAATAACATATTCTAGTCTGGGGGTCGCCCTATCGATATTCAATGCCCAAGTTGTAAAAATAAATTAAAATATTTTCCAGATATTCATAATTGGAAATGCACCAATAATAAATGCGTACATTTTAATCGCAACCAATTGTCTGCTAGTGTAGAGGAAGAATAATAATTGAGGAGAATTTATTATGGCAAAAAGTAATTGGAAATCATATTGGAAATTTATGTTTTCTAAAGCTATGAGGACAGGTTTGCAAAGTGCTATCGCATTATATTTAGCTAATTCCAGCGGAATGATTGACGCAGATAATTTGCAATTAATTGCTGTTGCTTTCCTTAGTTCGTTTTTAACAGTTGTTCAGCATGCGTTGGAACAATATAAACCAAAGGCGACATTTGAGGATTAATGAAAGCACAAGTTAATTTAGGGCAAATATTGCAGGGTGGATTAGCAGCTTTAGTAGGTTGGTTATTCAAAACTGTTAATGATATGCAACAAGAAGTAGCAACACTTAAAGCTCAAGTAGTGGCTTATCAAGACAGTATTGCAGGGTTTAACCAAAACCTTTTAGTAATAGAAGAAGTCATTAGGGAAATACTATTTAAGGTTGGTGGCTAATGGAATGTTGCGGTAATTGTAACTGTGGCGGATAACCCAGATAGCTGGGAATTGCCAGACCGTGATTTTGGCATTGTTGAGGTTGATTACGATAGTTTAAGAGATTTTGATGATGACGATTGCGGGGACGCTTGTAAACTATAAATTATTAATATTAAATTTTAGATTATGATTAAATTTTTAAGAGAGAACATACCAGTAATTTTAGGTGGAGTAACTTTGGTTGGCGCTATCTTTAGTGGCGTTCAACAGTTGACGCTAGTTGTTGATAACCTCAATTCTGTTGATGATAGAATTTACAACCTTGAAGAACAGTTTTATCAGTTAGAACAATCAACTATGGTATCTAATGATATTGCAATTTTATATGAAAAGATATACCAACTCGAATCCGCTAACTATGAAAATGATTACCTAGCTGAAAGGGTTTTGTTATTAGAAGAAAATTATTCAGACTTACAGCAAAAAATGTATGACCTTGAATACCTTGAAGAAAGAGTTATTTATTTAGAGAGCAATCAGTATAACGATAATGGAAGCGGAATAGAGGAATGGGACTTTGATAACTTAAAAGACAGGGTTTTAGTTCTTGAAACACAATGGAATGATAAATGGTGGAAGTTTGATAACTATGATGACAGACTTGATTACCTAGAGAGTGATGTGTTTGGGTGGTAGAGTTTATAATTATCTCAACAGCTGTTTTGTTTTCATTTTTAGCAATCTTTTATTCTTTAATGGTTTTAGCTTCAGATTACCAAAGGCAAGTAAATGAAAAATCAGATTGATAAAGGTTTGGAAATTGCAATAGGTTGGATTTTGTTTAGTTGCTTTGTTGGATTATTATATTTTTTGAGGAATTTTTAACTATGTCAAGCAACGGAAATGGATATACACAAAAAGAGATGTTAGCTCTTTTGCTAGAGGGACAGAAAGAAACGAATAAAAGAATAGACGAATTACACGAAAAGGTAAATCAAAAAATATCACGAAGCGAGTTGTTAGCATGGACTACTGTTATTGCCGTATTAATTGCTGGTTTGTCGCAATACATCTAATTTACGTTCAAAAGACCCGTTTAGAGCCGTTTTAAGAGGGGGTAAAAACGTTTTGGGTGCAAGTCCCCGTTATCAATATCCCGTAATCATTGGGGTTTTTGCTTTTGTGTATTTTTGGTTTTTTCTGTTTTTTTCTAAAATGAATATCATTATTTAATTAGTTATACAATAAGAATATGTCTGAGGAAATAAAAGGCATTATTAAAAAACGCCAAGACATAGAACACAACGAGGGGTTGGGGAATAATTATTACCCTAGTGGTTGGAAACCCAAAATTGACTTCGATAAAAAAACTAACAAAGGGGAAGTAACACACGTTCAAGCAGGGCAAGACAACTTCAAATTTAATTCTCTATTAACAGACTGGGGTTTCAGTCCTGATGAATTTTTTATAGACCAAGACTCTATTAAATTTTCAACTTGGGATACACAGCTTAAAGGTGGTCGGGTCGAACAAATGTTTGCATTTAAGGCACAAATAAAAAGAAAGCACCCTGAAAAAGACAACTACTACAAAGAATTAGAAAATGAAATCAAAAACAAAAAACCTATAAAGGTAAAAAAGGTTAAAGGAGATACAGCATATATGTTCTTTATGTCAGATTGGCAACTCGGAAAAAAAGATTGGGGAAGTATTAACACAGTTAAACACATTAGGCAAGCTCTTGTTAAAGCTAAAGCGCACATAAAAGAATTAAATAAAACTTGCACTATTGATGAGATTTACATTATTGGATTAGGCGACTTAATTGAAAACTGTTTTGGGTTTTACGACCACCAACCATTTAATATTGAATTAACTAAATCTGAACAAGAACATTTAACTAGGAAAATGATTATGGAAATTGTTGACGCTTTCCTACCTTTAGCACCGAATATTATTTTAGGCGGTGTACCCGGAAACCACGGGGAAAACAGAACAAGCAAAGGTCAAGTTTCAACTAATCGTTTAGATAATAGTGATACTAACGCTATACAAATTGTTGGAGAGATTATTCAGGGGAGAGAAAGATATAAACACGTAAAGGTAGTTGTACCTGATGATTTTCATTTAGTTTTAGAAATTAAAGGAACAAATGTAGGGTTTACTCACGGACACATGAATACTGGTGGCGGGGACGCTTGGGTAAAAATGGAAAAATGGTGGAAAGGTCAAATGTATGGTTGGCTTCCTGCTGGTAGTGCAACTATTCTTATATCCGCTCACTTTCATCATTTGAGGGTTGTAGAACAACTTGGTAGGACTTGGATACAAGCACCAAGTTTAGATAAATCAGATGAGTTTACAGCTAGGACAGGTTTCGCAACTAAACAAGGGGTTTTATCTTTCACAATTACACAAGGGTTGTGGGATAATTTAAGAATTTTATGACTTTGTGCATTTGTGAATATATAATTAGATATTATGGCTAAACAAATAGTAGCTATTGAAAATACAGGTGGAACGGCAAAAATGATTGTCAAAGACGGGGACGTGTTTTCCCAAATACAGCTTCCTTATGGTATTCTACACATAGAGCCAATAGAAGTTAAAAATGAAAACATATATTTTAGCCCCCCTGATGAGTTGCTGGATAGCGTTAAATCCAACAGTTGATGACATAAAAGATTTTCAATATTGTTTAATTGCAGAAAGGCAGGTTAAGGCGGTCGTGATTTGGAAACCCTTAGTTGAAAAATACTTTGAGCAAAAAGATGTTAAAAAGGCATTAAGAATTATTTATTGTGAAAGTAGGGGTAAGTCAACCGCAATAGGAATAAACAAAGATAAATCAAAAGATGTGGGGCTTTGGCAATTTAATGACAACACTTGGGCTTGGTTGAAGCCGAAACTAAAAATAACTAGCACGAGGTTTAATGCAGAAGTTTCAACAGCTGTTGCGAGTTGGCTTGTTTATAATGACGGTTGGTATCATTGGAATAGTAGTAAGCATTGTTGGGGAAAGTAAATGGAATTAGAAACTGTAAAACTAAGTGAGCTAAAAGAATTTCCAGACAATCCAAGAGTTGGGGACGTAAGGCGTATAGGCGATTCTTTAATGAAGAATGGGCAATACAGACCCCTAACTGTTAATAGAAAAGACAACGTAATCCTTACAGGAAATCACACTTATCGAGCTATGTTGAAGTTGGGTTGGGAAGAATGTTTGGTTACCTATGTAGATGTTGATGAAGATAAAGCAAAAAAAATTGTATTAGTAGATAATAGATTAAATGATTTAGCCGAATACGACCAAGAGCTTTTGAATAAAATGTTAAAAGAGCTTGTAGAGGAAAATGATTTTTTCGGAACAGGTTACGATTCTAATGAGGTTGAAGATATGCTTAAAACTGTTGACATGGATTTTTCTGTTCCCGTTCTTGAAGAAGAAAATGAAACTGTAAGTTTATCGAAGCCAACAGAAATGGTTAAAGAAATATTGCTTTATTTTAACGATAGTGAATTTGAGGAATACAAAAATAATATTATGGCTATTGCTGATTTTTATAAGTGTAATTTACAAGAGGCAACTTTGTGGGCAATAGATAATGCTTACAAGAAATTGGGGTTGAAATGATTGAAAAGACAAAAATTAAAAGTTTAAGACCGTATCCAGATAATCCAAGAATTAGCAACTTAGATTTAATAAAAGAAAGTTTGAGCGAGCATGGGCAATATCGTCCTATAACTGTAAATAAAGATAACACCATTCTTGCTGGTAATCACACTTGGGAAGCAATGAAAGAGTTGGGGCATGAATATATTTATATAAATAGAGTGGACGTAGATGATGAAACTGCTCGAAGAATAGTTTTGGTTGACAACAGGTTGAATGATTTATCTAATTATGACAAAGACAAAATGACTAAGTTGTTAAATTATTTTATGGAAATCGGACAACTTGAGGGTACTGGTTTTTCTCCTGATGATGTTGATGATATTTTAAGTATGTTTGGGGAAGTTGAAGTAACAGAATTTGAAGAGTTTCAAGGTGGCTACGCTTTATCTGATGAGGAAATCAAAGAATTAGAAAAAGAAAAATTAGAAAATGCAGAAAGGTCTAAGGCAAAAAAAGAGGGACTTAATGATGTTCCTTTAATTGTTAAAGAAAGTGTTTATGATGATATAGTTTATAAACTAGACGCACTTGCAAAACATTTTAATACAAAGAGGTCTAATGCTGTTCTGGAAGCGTCCAGAATTACTAAAGAAAATTTAGGCGCTAAGTCTAAATGGTTTAATTTATTTGATAAATGAAATTAGTTATTCCCACCCACAACAGAGAGGAATTAATTACTACTCCATTTTTAGATGTTTTTGAAGATTTTGATAAATGTATTATTTTTCATTCACAAGAAGCGTTAAAAGAATATAAAAAATTCAAAGATTATGAAAATATTGAATGTGTTGTTACAAACATACCAGCTTCAGATGACGGAACAGCTAAAGCTAAAAACATTAAATATTATTTAGATAATTATGTTAAAGATAAAGAATGGGTTTTGTTTGCTGATGACAACGTTGTAAACGTTGAGGGTTTGATAACACAACCTTTATGGGAAGAAAACTTATTAAATGACAAAAGTTCAACAGATTTTGGTTTTTACGATTGTGATTTGTTTCACAAGAGATTTTTAGAAATAATTAAACACGCAGATAAAGTTGGGGCTAAAATGGTTGGCTTCCAAACTTCAAAAAATTGGTTTTACTCACATAAAAAATATAGATACAGGGGTTACGTCTTGGGTAAAATGTATGCTTGGAAAAAAGATAATAATTTTAATTACCATTTACCTTTTGTCCCTATGGAAGATTTTCATTTTTCTGCGATGCATTTAGTTAATTATGGTTTATTACTTTTATGTGATTATTTGTGGCCAAACGCTGTTCACTTTCAAGGCGGTGGGCTTGGAACAAGAGAAGAAAGATATGACAACCACAAATACGCAACTAAATATTTATCAACAAAATACCCACAACTGTTAAAGAAAAAGAAAAGACCTGATAATTATCCTGATTTACGATTTCCTTACATGTCTGATGAGAAGTTTTATTTGTGGCGTAAAAAATATTTAGAGTTTATTAAAGAATATAAATTTAATGACAATTTAATGCGTTGGGAAAAAGGCCAATGAACATTGGCTTTCGCAGTTTCAAACATGGGGTTTAACGCCATTTTAAGAGGGGGGTTGGCTCTCTCCTGCGCTACTGCCCTTAGAAATCTACTATAATTTGTACTATGAATGATTTAATAGAAATAATAAAAGAGATACATATAAAAAAATATTCCCAAGAGGAATATAGAGAAATAGTTGACGACGTTTTTGATAGCTGGAAAGAAAAAAATTATGAAGCTATCCTTAATAGAAGCGGTTGGCTAGACATGGGCGGAAGTGGATAGACAAATATGATTGATATAAGACTAAGAACAAAAATTAGTGAAGATGAATTGAAAACTAAGATAGGTAAAATGTTGTCGCCCGAAGATTATAATGTTTTAGTTACTAAAGATACTACTGTGCGTTTTCCCAATGGGAAAGTTGGCGCCATATATTTGAAGCAAGTGATACCTGAAGAATTAGCAGACGAATCTTATAATGTATTACACGAATTAAAAAAACACGAAACTAATAACAGGGGTTATGCAAGTGGAACACCAAGAATTAAAAGGGGTTACGGAAAAAGAAGTGAAACAGCTAGGTCAGTTGCTAGTGCAATAATAGGTAGCTTTGACGCAGTTGGTGGGAAACAATATTGTAGGTTGACAGCTTTTAGCGGAAAAGAATTTGATAAATATAAGAGCTTGTTTCCTTTGTTTGTTTTTATAGGGGAGAAAATGAAAGAGTACGCACCCGAAAGATACAACGCACAAATGGAATTTGTTAACAGAACAAATAAAGATTGGCTTATTCCTAATACACCATTCACAACAATAACTGTTAACAATACTTACGCTACTGGTGTTCATACAGATAAAGGAGATTTGGACGAAGGGATTTCTACTTTGGCTTGTATTAAGAAAGGGGATTGCGAGGGCGGTTATTTAGTTTTGCCTGAATATAGAATAGCTTTTGAAATGGGGCATAGAGATTTGTTAATATTTGACGCCCACCAATGGCACGGGAATACAGAGATATTTGAGAATAGTGATGACGCAGAAAGAATTAGTATTGTATCTTATTATAGAACTAGAATGGAAGAATGCGGAAGCGCTGAAGAAGAATACAAAAAAAGGTTAGATTATGCCGAGTCCAGAATCACAAAGTAGTTGGAATCCAGAAAAAGAAACGTTCCAAGAATACAAGCAGAGGCGACATGCTGGTTGGTCTGGAATGGGTTTACCAAATTCGGATAAGAATATGGCGGGTAAATGTCCTAACTCTAAACAAATAAAAACTAAATGTAAATGTCGTACTTGTATTAATAGACGCAACAGGGCTAAAGGTCGGCGAAAACAAAATCTTGCTAGGAAAAAATTAGGAATAAAAGACAACAGGTTTCATGGTGCAGACGCTCATGAGGAAAATTGGGCAACGGGTTTAAGGGTTGAAGTTAAAGCTGGTAAACAAGTTAATCCTATTTCTACATTTTTTTACAAATGTAAATCTCAATCTGATATATCACATAGGGCTTTTGGTGGAATGGGTAAACCTTTTATACAGGTTAGTATGCCTGATAATTCTACTAAGGGCATTGTAAGTTTTGAATTAGATGATATTGAAAATGTTTGTGTCGAGGTTTTGAAAAACTTTGGTTACGAGTTTGGGGACTAACTTGGTGTTCAACAGGGTAACCCAATATCTCAGTTGCCTGAGTGAAAGGAGGTATTAAACAAAAACCCGTCCGTAGCTCTCTTACGACTCTAATCCAAGTATGTTGTCCCAATACTAATTTTATTTTAGCTTATTGGCTCGTTTTTTTCTAGTAAACAGCTTCTACAAGTTAATAACCTGTATTCATTTGGCTTCTTTCCAAAGATACCATTATCAAAAAACTTATGCCCAGATATTTTACAATCATACGGCTTAGGTTTTTCTTGTATTATTTGCTCTAAAAATGACCAATGTTTAATTAGTGCAAAGGGTGTCAGCGTCATATCTCGCCAAGTTGTTTTGTAAACTTGCGCCCGTTCCATAACCTGTTCAGCAGTTGCGTTGGCTTCTCTCAATTCCTTTACGCACTTGTTCCAACCAGCTCTTTCAGTTTGAGTAGCAGGTTGTCTACCTATTGCTTCTGTTAACGCAACAAATAATGTTGCATTAATTCTTTGGTTATCTGACTTTAGTTTGTAGTCCTCTGAAGAACGGGGGCTTGGCTCGTCTGTGAGCTGGGGGTGTTCGCCTATGAATGGCTTGACCCTTATAACTGTATATAGGTTAGATGTCTGCTCTCCTGTTCTTGAATCATATCTAGCAACAGAAGTTATCGCACCTGTATTTTTTAATTCAGCTAAAGCCCTTTTAACTGTACTAACAGAAGTGTGCATTCTTTTTGATAAGGTTTTTATAGACGGAAAACATTCTCCGCTTTCCTTATCTGCATATCTGTTTAGTAACGCATACAGCCTTACAGCTTGCGCCGAAATAGGTAAATCAATTACCCACTCAGGCACAATACTGTAATAATTGTCGGCTTGTATGTAGTCAACCATTAGAAAGGTGCTTCGTTCTCTGCGATTTCGTCCATACTTTTTGGCTTAATCTCAGGAGCTTCTACATATTCCTTTTCCATTTCAGCAGTTGGCGATTCCGACCAACTAGCCCAAGGTTGTTTTTTGCCTTGATACTCGCTTCCAGCTGTACAACCTTTGTTGGAACACTTGAACGTAGGCTGGTTGCCTCGTCTTGTTTCCCTGTTGTCATACAACTCGCTTTTACAAGCTGGGCAAAAGTGTTGCCCCGAGCTTTGTTTTTGTGTAGGCGGTGTTATTTGTTTTGGGAATTGACTAACATTACTTTGTTTATGTTCCATAATGTTTTCAACCCAAGTAGATAAAAAAGCAGGAATTTCATCTAGCTTTATCTTATCGTTGTTTACCAAATCAATTGCGCCCTTGAACACCACTTGCGCAACGATTAATTGGTCTTTGTCTTGCATACCTTTTACCTACCTTTCGGTTTGCCGTTTTTTCTACTAGCATTAAAGCGACCGTTACTCGTTGGTTTTGATAACCCTCGATACATTCCCCGCTTTTTGCTTTTTGCTTTTCGTCTTTCGTGTCTATTCATCGTCTGTTACCAATGTTAATTTCGGCGTTTTCCAGATGTTCAGACTTGCTTGTTCAGGAACGTCTTCAGGGTGCTTCTGTAAATAATATACATAATGCCCTTGTCCTTTTCCCGATACAGTTGCGATTTCCCACCCGTCTTTTCTAAGGTCGTACAAGACACCACTAAAGCGAGTGCAACGTAAATCGCTTACAAATTCCCAATTAGTTATTGGTTCATTGTATCTATGTTTAAGTAAAACATATTTTATTAATTCGGTTTTGCTATTGACATATCGGGGAATCCATTCTCCCCTAAACATGTCAACAACTCTCCTTTTTTTATTACTCATGCGGTTGTCTTTTCTTTTTTGAACACCCAACTGTTCTTAAACAACCAAGACACTACTGTATCTTTTAACCATATTGGCGTGTTGGAAATTACATAATCAGGATTAGGCAACTTCCCTCTGTGCTTTAATTGGATAATGGCAGAGCGGTCTTGCCCTACCATATCTCCAAATTCTGCTACGCCGATAAGTTTGGGCTTATCGTTAACTACCATTCAGTATCATCTCCTTTACTTCGTCGGTAATCTTACTATTGTGAGCAACTAGCTCTTTTGCTTGTTTTTCTAATAGCATTTTGTTGGTCTTAACACCTCGCCTGTTCTTTTCCCATAACTCGTATGAGTTCCAAGCATTTAGCAAAGACCAACCTGTATACCCGAAACCATTTTTATTAGCTTCGTGTTCAAAGTTACTGCTTACAGCTTCTTTGATATATTCATGCGCCTTTTCTTGTCGAGCGTGTTTTTTCATTTCCTCTGGAAATTGCCCGACCATTGCCCCATGTTCAGTTGGTAATGCAGGGTAAGGGTTTATATTATCCATAATGGATTGAAATAATTCTTTAGTTATTTCTTTGTCCATTAAGGCGTTAACCTCTGCTGAAAATGAATCGTAAAACATATCAGCTATTCCCAACATTTTTCTACCCTCGTCTATTTTTCCGTGAATAGATGAGGTATGTCTTATTGAGTATACGTTTTGAGTTTTATCTCTCAAAGCCATTCTCAATGTATTTGAACAAACAACACGAACAGGTGTCATCATAACTTTTAATGCACCGCTTCCGTCGTGTGAATTTGTTAATAGTAAATATGGATTTACTTCATCTTCAATTGGTAATGCTTTTTCTAATTTCATTAATATAAAAATAGTTGCACCTCCATTCAAAGCTCCAGCAGTTTCGTATTTAGCGTCCCCGCTATCAACTAAGTTATCCATATAAGTAAAAGCGTCAACGTTTTGCACAGGTGTATATCTGTTTCCAACTACACCAAAGCACTTGCTATCGCTACTTCTTATAACTGCAAACTTGTCGGGTACTTCATCAAGAACGAAATAGTTACTATCGCTCTTGCTGGATTTTGTGAACATATCTTTTAGTTCAACTTCCCAATCAAGTTCAGCTACCTTTAAGGCATCTGAAGCAGTTAACACGTCCTCTGTTACTACGCCTAGCTTATGCCAAGGTGTTTCCTTAGCGCTAAACATAGTTTCAACATCAGCTGTCATTCTTTCTCCTTTACTTTTGTTTTGTTATAGTATTTGAAACTAACCTTTTTCTTGAAATCAAAAAAAACATTAAAGTAGTTGTCTACTTTTGTGTTATTTTCTAAGTCAAGAATCTCATCAGTTAGTTTACGAATGTATAACTCATCTCCAACTTTGTTTTTTGGAATTTCTATTTCCAACTTCATAGGTATAGAGATGAGGGTATGAGTTATTACTTTGTTGTTTATTTCTTTGGCTTTACCCAAATCATCAAACCACTTTAACTCATTGAAATTAGTATCGCTCATTAGCGTTACCTCACTTTCGTTATTCGTTTTTTTTGTGTTAAGCGTTATGCCTAACTCGAGCCAATCCATATAGTACGTAACTAAAAGGGAAGTTATTTGATATGAATTAGCTCGAGCTAGACACAAATCTAGCTCGCACTATATATTATTGTTTATCTAATTGGTTTTGGAATTTGTCTAACTCTTTAACAATTCCTTTAGCGTTTACATAGACAATGTCTGTATCTGATAATTCTTTTTTGTAATCAATTGTTGATTTAATTACTTGTTTGTAAAAAATTCTCCAAAACAATACATTGAATAATATTATTAAAATATCCAGAGAGTTAAAGATATCATCTCCAGATACGTCAAAAGTTGTTATCCAATCCATTATCTATCCAATCCGCCTGAATGGTCGGGCGAAAAATCGTCAATGGCGTAAACCCTTTCGCAACTTGGGCAATACACATCATCGGTTTTCTGTCCGTGCCTATCAACAGCAGGAAGCATATTATCTAAACTATGAAAATTGTTACAGCTCATTTTTTTTGTCCTGTTCTCTCTCAAAGTCTTTTTCAATCTGCTTCTTTTCAGATACCAGAGCATTTGCTTTTTCCATAAGTTTACTTATTTCCTTATCTTTTTCAGCAAGTTGCTCTTTAACCTTTTCCTCATTCCACTCAGTTACTTGTTTAAGTACTCTGCTGTAATCAGGGTGGTCAGAAGATATTTGAATTACTCCGTCTTTAACTAATGTTATAGACGTATCTGTATATCTATCTTTGGCTCTGTCAAGTCTAGCCTTACGGCTTTTCCAACCAGTAACACGTATTTGTATAGTGCTATTAGAAGCTGTTATCCCGTCCATTTTGTCGTACTCGATAATAGCTTCTTCATATTGCTCGGCGTTAGTGAAGTGGTATTTTGCTTGAGGGCAGTATAAATTCCACTTACGAGTTTTAATTCGCAACATTGTACTTCCCTTATACCAACGACGACCACACTTAGAACAAGTTTTGTAAGAGCTCGTTCTCGGGCAATAAGTTTCGTCCAATTCAACTTTATATATTTCAGGAACATCTTCATATTCACCAACGTATACATCGTTAATTGGCGTGTTATCGTAATCGCTCATTACGTTACCTACCTTTGCTTTTAGTTTATTTAGGTGTTCTAGACACCATAAGGCGTTCAGCTCTGCACCCTACAAACAGGGTAATGTTTTTTGTGCAGTTGTTGGAAACTGAACGCCCTAGCTATCTAAAATTGCTCGTCATCAATAAGTTGTTCTAAAAGTTTTTCAGCAACGCTATATGCGTCCTCGCTGTACTCTTTTACATAACCAAGTATTTCAAAAAAGATTTTTAAGTCTATTTCGGTACTTATTTCAGACGGACTTTGTGCTTCAGCTAAATGGTAAACGAAATTAACTTCCTCTAACCACTTCCAAGGTTTTTCTAAGAAGTCTAAAGCGTCATGAACAGACATTAGAATATCCCAATGAGCTAAAGCTGACGCCATAGTTTTTAGTGTTTCATCTGTTCTGTTAACTAAGCTGGTACGGGTTTCAATAGTCGAGTTCCACTTATCTTCAGATATAAAATATCTTTCAATAAATTTCTGCATATCTTTTGCAGTAACACCCGATATTAAATAGGTTTTAATTTTTTCCATAATTAAATCCTATATGAATCCCTGTTGAAGTTAACTGCGTCTTGTAAACCAATCGCAGTATCTCTATCAACATACAGCGTTGTGCTTTGGTGTTGTCCATACTTGTTTGTGGCAATAGCCAAAGCCCCTACGGTATCTCCGCCCATGTCTTTATAAATACGAAAATAACTAATAGCGTTTTGGTTAGCTAAATCAATTTTAACTTCCTTAATGTCAAAATAATCTTTAAGATTTATTTTTCCATTGCCGTTGTTATTAACGTATGTCTTAATTAAGAAAACAACCAACTTAAAAATACTTGTTAAGCTAGTTATTTTTATTTTAAGCAACATTTTTTTTCTCCTTTTTTTGCTTTTAGTTTGGTAATAAATACCACAAGGGCTTCTCCGCAGTTTATACAATGGTATATCTCAACAGTTGCCTGTATGGATTTCTCAACTCTTATATGTTTTTACTTTTAGAAAAGCCCTTAGCTATTTACTAGCTACCCCTGTAAGGAAGTTGCCTTGTTTTGCAAGGCAATTAGTTTGCGTAGCGTACGCAGACGCCACCAAGTGCTTAGGCGGTTGTTACCCCTAGGCATGCCCAAGTTAACCACAAAACTGTGGTACTTAGAGTTATTAGTAGAAAGAAAAAATACTAATTTATTATAAAATTTAATAAATGGCATTTTATCTCCTTTCATTTTTTTGTTTATACATCTTAACTAAACGCTCACATCCGTAAGGGTTTAGTTTACTGATTGATACTCTTTATAAGTATCTATCAGCTCTCGATTAAGAGAGCTGTTAGATAATTACTTTATTCTATCTAATAGAATATGCTTTTTTGAAAAGGTTGTCTGAGAAAGACCAATCATAACCAGACCAAAGGTCGTCTGAGTAGTCGTAGTCAAACCAATCACAAGACCATAGGTATTTGCCTAAGTCTTTGACATTTTTACAAGCTCTTACTTTATTAAAGTTAGTCTGCTTAGAGCCTCTATCAAACGGGTCTTGATTATATCCAGAATCAAATACCCTGATGTGAATATACTTTCCACCCGTGTCATAGTCGGCAATTATGTCTAACGCTTTTCTGTTTTTCTTGTTGTTGGCGAATATAAAAGATATATTAGCGTACCCGTCATGAGAGCCAATAAAGACTAAGACTTGGTCGCCGTTGTCAAAGTCTATTACCTTAGATAAATCCCAAGCAATATTGCTATTGAAAGAAGTGTACCCAGTAATCTTGTTATATATTTTTTTGAATCCAGTTTTGATATTGAAACCAACACTTGGATTATAGTTTTGTATAGTAGCCATTTAGCCACCTACCTTTCTTTTGTTTGTTTTTGCTTGATACTTTGTTATAAGTATCTATCTACCCACCAAGCTGATGGGCAGTTAGATATTTACATAGACCACATATCTCCACAACCATTACATAGGTACAACTCGTAAGTGTTTCCAGTATGTGTTAATTGCATTAATTGTGATTCATTACATGGACAATCCATTTTCATTCTCCTTAGATTTTTTGTTTTGATACTTTTATAAGTATCTATCTGCTCTCCGTAGAGAGCAGTTAGATAATTACTTTCTAGCGTTGTGGTTTGCTTTCATTATCATGCGAGAACGAATCTCGCTCATAGCACAACTTTTGTTGCAGAACAAAGTATGTTTTGTATAGAATGTGCCGAGCTTAGTGATTTCTTTAGTTTCAGGATTGTAGTCCAATGCTTCAACCTCGTTTGTGTAAAGAACAACATCTGTGAATTTGATTCCAGTTATTTCAACTGATACATCATCTTCATCGTAATCATCTTCATCATCAATGATTGACTCATCAACCATAAATGATTTTAATGTTTCCTCGTAGTAACTGCCAGACTCAGTGATAATTGTTTCACAGGTCTTACTGTCGCACTTAACCATTTCGCCATTATCTGATTCTGTTATAACTTTGAGCATAGCGTCTTGGGTTGCTTCGTCTGAGGCTTCCCAAGTTGTCATCTTCACAGCTTCTAGTGTTACTTCATCATCAATTTGATTTGATAATTCGTTTATATTCATTTTGTTTTCCCCTTTCATAAGGATTTGTTTTTGTATTGGAACTGATTGTTCCATAAGGCGCTAAATAAATAGCGCCCTAGCAAAAATCAGTAAAGTATTTTTTGTTTTTTGTAGTCTTTGTCTTGACTAAGTTTAGATTCTCCTTGTCAGTTTTCTGTTCCTTTTAGTAGCGAATGGTCGAGCGACCTGCCGTAGAATTTAATCGATTGTCAGTGTTAAATCAAAGTATAATCTAGTGTTTCGTTTTTACAGTTTTTTGTTCTGTCTGTTTGCTCTCAGCTGGCAGCTGGAATTTCCACAGGGGTTGTAGCCCACGTTGGCTTACCTTACAACTTTATCCCTTTAGGTTGGCTTTGCACGGTCGTGTGCGGGGAATCTTGCCTCGTTTTTCGTTTAACTTATGTTGTTCCTTTCGTTTGTTATAAGATAATTATAAATTCTAAATTGTTAATTACAAATTAATTAATATTTAATAATTTGGTTAAAAGCCTTTAGGCAAAACGGAAAAAGGTCTTTAATTGATTATTTAACCCCGCAAGGTAGCTTTTTAAGGGTGGTTGGGTTGATTTGCTTACATTCCCCCCTAATATAAGAATATAAAAAAATTTTATAAATTTGAAAAAAAAAGAGGAAATTTATGTCGGAAAACATCGCTGAAGATTCGATTCGTTATAAGTTTGAGGACGAACAAATTTGGCAGAGATTAAACCAAGCTCTATCCGTTGGGGCTTACATTGAGGACGCTTGTATTTTTGCGGGAATAAGTTCTCGTCAGTTCCGTAGGTGGAGAGAATTAGCAGAGCAAGGTGTTGAGCCTTACGCTGGTCGCTGGGTTGAAATCCAAAGAAGTGAATCTCAAGCCGTAATAAGAAACCTTTTTAATATTCATAATGCTGGGAACAGTGGAAGTTGGCAAGCAAGTGCTTGGATACTAGAAAGAAAATATCCTGCGAAATATGGTAGGAGAGAACAGATTTCTTTATCAGATAATAGCAAAGACTTTGATGTTGAGTTATATTGGTCTGACGGAACAATTTTTCTTGAGAATAATGTTGTGTCCGATATGTCCGATAGAAAAAAAGAAGAAGAATAAAATGAGTGAGCCAAAAACTGATGATGAGTTTGATAAAGAGTTTGTAGATATGGTTACAAGTGAGGAATGGGACTTTCCTATTCCCTTTGAATCTGTTGAAACTTTGTATGTAGAATATCAACCGCCTCAATTGTTTATGATGTTACCTACACCGATTGAAATAATACAAGAGTTGATAGAAAAATGGAAAAGAGGTAATGAAGATGGAGACGAATTTAGCTGATAATTTATCGGCACAAAAGTACAGGGTTAAATTACCTCAGCTTCATAGTGGGCAAATTGATGTAGCTAAATCCAATGCACGTTTCAAAGTTCTTGTAGCTGGTAGGCGCTGGGGCAAAACTCGGTTAGGGGTTTGGCTTTGTATTGCTAAAGCTATGCAGGGCAAGAAAACTTGGTGGGTAGCCCCAACATATAGTATGGCTATGGAGGGCTGGAAAGAAATTAGGCGCTTGGGTATTGATTATGGTTGTACTGTTAAAGAATATGAAAAAACTTTATACACACCAACAGGTGGTTACGTTACTGTTCGTTCTGCTGATAATCCAGATAGGTTAAGGGGTGCTGGTTTAGATTACATAGTTCTTGATGAGTGCGCTTATATCAAAGAAGCAACTTGGAAAGAAGTTCTTAGACCAACCCTGACCGAACGTCAGGGCGGTGCTTTATTTATCTCAACGCCAAAGGGTTATAATTGGTTTGCTAAGATATATGATGATGCAGAAAATAATACAGATTGGGAGAGGTGGCAAAAACCTACTTCGACTAATCCGCTTGTACCAGAGACGGAATTGGAGATTGCTAAAAAGGAAATTGGCTCTTTTCTTTTCTCGCAAGAATACCTAGCTGAATTTATTGAGCAGTCGGGTGGCTTGTTTAAGTCGGAATGGTTTAAGTATTTTCGTAGAGATGAATATGAGGATTATGATGACAAAGGATATATGCAAACAAATAAAGTCTTACGTTATGAAAGTAATACCGTTGATACAAAAGACTTACGGGTTATTTGTGCAGTTGATTTGGCTACCTCTACTAAAGAGAGTGCTGACTTTACTGTCGTTACTACAATCGGCGTGGATAAACAGCAGAATATATTTGTACTTGAAGTCGTTAGGAAAAGATTAGAAGCGCCTGACGTAATAAAGCTGTTGGAATCTATAAATGAAAAGTGGAATCCAGATGTTATCGGTGTTGAAAGTGCTGGGTATCAATTGGCGTTAATTCAAATCATTAAAAGACAAACAGCTTTGCCGATAGTAAGATTAAAGGCAGATAAAGACAAATTTAGTAGGGCTTTACCTTTATCCGCAAAAATGGAAGCGGGTTTAGTGTACTTTCCTGCTGACGCTTTATGGTATAGTGATTTGGAAAAAGAGATGTTACAATTTCCAGCTGGAGAACACGACGACCAAGTAGACGCATTAGCTTATGCAGTATTGCAGGTCGCAAAGAGAAGCAACTTTGTAGCATATTGAGGAGATAAGTTTGGCTGAACGAAGAAGTTTTTGGGACGTAATTGGTGTCAATCGCCCGTTTAATAGAGCAAGCGTAAAAAGAAGTACAGGATATAATTTTTTAACTGATGATGACGGTTACTACGGCGGTCAGGATTCTTTCATACAGGGCTACAATACTTCAGCTGGCAATTGGAATGTTCAAGGTTTAGGTAACGGCGAATCTAACTCTGCTGTTGTTTCCTGCTTGCAAGTACTAGGCGTATCTTTTTCTGAAGCAACAATGCAGGTTTGTACTGAAGATGAACACGGGGAAAAACTAAATATACCTAACCACCCTTTGAGTTTGTTAATGCGTAGACCTAATCCATATATGAGTGGAGATGTATTACAGCAATACATTATTAATGCTATGCATGTATCGGGCGACGCTTACTTGCTTAAACAAAAAAATAACGCAGGTCAATTGGTTTCACTATATCCTCTTATGCCTGAAATGGTTACACCTAAAGGAACAAAAGATGAATTGATTACACATTATATTTATGAAACTGATGAGGATAAATTTAGATTAGACAATACAGAGGTCGTACACTTTCGTTTAGGTCTTAACAGTAAAGACCATAAGTCAGGATTCTCTCCTTTGAAATCTGTACTTAGAGAAATTTATGGAGATGAAAGCGCTGGGCAAATGGCTACTGCTTTGCTATCTAATATGGGTGTTCCTAGTGTGATGATTTCCCCGAAAGATGAATTTGGACCAAGCGAAGAAGAAGCTCAACAAATTGCAAAGACATACCAACAAAAAGTAAGTGGAAAGAATAAAGGGAAGCCACTTGTCTTGAGTGGTGCTATGAATGTTGAGAAGCTATCCTTTAGTCCAAAAGATTTGGACATAGGTTTGTTAAGGCGTGTACCTGAAGAAAGAATTTCAGCGGTGCTTGGTGTACCTGCAATATTAGCTGGTCTAGGTGCTGGTCTTGATAGGGCTACTTATTCAAATGCAAGAGAGTTGAGAGAGTTCTTTACTGAATCTAAATTAATACCTTTATGGAAAATGGTTGCTGAAGAAATTACACAACAAATATTACTTCCCGATTATGAAACGAGCCAAGTTGCTTACGCCGAGTATGACTTCTCTGAAGTTAGAGCTTTACAACAAGACCATAACGAATTGTTTGAAAGAATTAACGTTGGTGTTCAAGGTGGTTGGGTAACTGTATCAGAGGGCAGGCAACTTGTTGGGCTTCCTACTGATGAAAGCCAAAATTATTATTTAAGAGGAAATGCTGTTGCAAGAGATTATGAAAGTGATTATACAGGGGAAGCACAGGTCGACATGCCCGAAGCTGAATATACACCTGAAGCTGTTACTGAAGATGAAGTTGAAAATTCTGCTTTATCTAATAAAGTAATAAGGAAAATTGAAAATCAGTTTTGCGTAATAGCAGAGGATAGCGGTAGGAATATGGGTTGCTATCCAACACAGGAATTAGCTGAACGCAGGTTACAACAGATTTCAAGATTTAGTGATGTACCTAAATCAAAATGAAATTTGAAACAGCTGATGAATTAATCAGCAGAAGAAATGAGTTAAGGGAACAGACTTGGGACTATCGTCTTAATCGTTTTAGGTCAGATGAAGTAAAAGATTTCTTATGGAAACAATATGATACCCAACTCTCAAATTGGGATTTTGTTTTAGCAGCGGAATACTTTAGGTTATTAAAAAAACAAACACAGCTTATAAATAAAATGTATGCAGAGCTTGGCGTAACTGAGGGCGTTCAATCTGCTGTTAACTCTGCTATTGATAGAGAAGCTAGGGAAACTTGGTATGAAGCATTAACGCCATTGTATTTAAGTATGTCTTGGGACTTTGCTTATACAACTGTTGAAACTTTGTTACCTGAATCTCTTAAAGTGTCTAATGACAATACTACCTTTAGTCCCGCTGAACAAGAAAGGATTATAAGGGCAAGCAGAAGAAAGCCGAGAAAAGAAGTTGTTGAAAATGGCTTCCACCCTAAAAGAGCAAGGGGTCGTTCCATTCCTGTTAATAGAACAAAATACAATAGGGACGCAAGGCGTTTTGTGCAAAATAGGTTAGATACTTATGTACCCGAGATGTCAAAGACAATGAAAGATAATTTGAATAGGGCTTTAAGAAAAGGTTATGACGAAGCGTTGAGGAAAGGTCTTACTGGTAAAGCTCGTGATGAATATATTAAAAATGCAATATCTAAGTCAATTGGAAAAAAGAATTTAAGCAGGGCGTTAACTATTGCTCGTACTGAGGGTCTGGTCTTGGCTAACTTCTCTCAAGAGCAAACTGTTAATGAGTTGCAAATTATTACTACTAAAGAATGGGTAACGCAAAGGGACGGAAAAGTAAGGGACGCTCACATGTTCCTTGACGGAGATGAAGTTGAGCAAACTGAAAGTTTTGTTACTCAAGGTTATCAGATGAAATACCCAGGGGACGGTAGTAATGGTGCGCCAGCTGGACTTGTAATTAATTGCAGGTGTATGCTGGTATATCACGAAAAAAAGATGTAAGATTAAGGGGATATATTATGGCAAATATGCAACATAAAACAGTTAATTTAATTACTACTGATGAAGTAGAGGGGAAAGTACAAGCAGTATTTTCTAATTTCAACGAAGTAGATAGCGACGGAGATGTCGTATTACCAAATTCAATAAAATCAGGCTATGGCGAAAGAGGTGTAGCTATGGTTTGGGCGCATGATTGGAAAGATGTTATTGGGCGTGGGGAAATAAAACAAGACGACCATAGGGCAGTTTTTGAGGGTCAATTCATTATGGATACCGATAGAGGTAGGGACGCCTTTAATACTGTTAAAGCTATGGGAGATTTACAACAATGGTCTTTTGGCTATGAAGTTGTTGATAGTGAAAATGGTATGTTTAAGAAAGATAATAATACAGAGATAGAAGTTAGATTTCTTAAAGATGTAAAAGTTTGGGAAGTGTCGCCCGTACTTGTTGGTGCAAATCAAAACACCTATACAATGTCAGTTAAAGGCGACGAACATGAAGAACAAAAAGGAAAAAGATTTAACGAGGAAGTTGCCGAAGTGCTTAACACTTTAACTTCATTAGTTAAAAGAGCTAAGGAGCTTACTGCCTTACGCTTATCAAAAGATAAAACATTATCAGAGGAAGCAACTACTTTGATTACTGATTTACAAGACGCACTACAAAACGCTCATCAAGATATAGATACTCTGTTGACCGTTGGGTCTAGTGAAAATGTAGAGGAAGAAATTGAAAAAGTTGACGATACTGTAATGTTATTAGAAACGGAACGGGTACTAATGGAAACATTAGACCCAGAATTGTAGGAGAATAATATGAGTAAATTAGTTGAACTCAAAAAGGAACTACAAGAGCTTAGAGAAAATACTCTTAATGAATTCAAAGATGTTGAAACAACAGATTTTGATTCTGAAAAGAAAGAGGAATGGGCTAAGAGAAATGAAAGAATGTCTGAATTGGTAGACTCAATCAAAGAAGCACAAGCTATTGAGAATGAGAAAGCCAAAATGGAAGCTGATGTTGAAGCTGGAAATGTTGTAGAGCCAAAGGCTATACATTCAGAAAAAGTTGAAACTGAAGAATACAAAACACTTGGACAGTCTTTTCTCGAATCTGACGCTTACAAATCTTTTAGAGAAACAGGCATTAAGAATGTTAAATCAGAGCTTAAGTATGACCCTAGGGTTGAATTAAAAACTACTGTTACTGAAACAACTTGGCCACCAGGAGTAGTCCGTGCGCCAAGAATTGAGGAATCTGCTCAGTTAGACCCTTATGTAATTCCTGCTTTAATAGATACAATTACTACTGACCAATATCAGTACAAGTATCTTGAGGAAACTACATATACTAACAACGCAGCCCCTACTGCAGAGGGTTCAGCACTTGGAGAAAACGCTTTAGCTTTCACTGAGAGAACAGAAGAAATCAGAAAGATTGGAGCTTTTATTCCAATGACAGAAGAACTTCTTGCTGACGTATCCGCAGCTCAAGGATATATTGACAGTAGATTACGCTTTATGGTAAGACAAACTATTTCCGACCAAATCATTGGTGGGTCTGGTAGTGGTGTCAACCTAACAGGTATTCTTAACAAAACTGGAATCAATTCATTTAACTATTCTTCTTTTAGCGGAAGCTTAAAGAGAATTGGTCAAGTGTTTGAAGCAATCACTGAAATTCAGAAAGATGCTTTTATGAATCCAGACGCAATTATAATGCACCCGTCTGACTGGTATCAAGTAGTTACTGAAGTGAACGCAGTTACAACATCTGGAGCTTTGAATCCATTGTTTGTTGGTGCTGGTAGCTTCGGCGACGCTGTAACACCAAGACTTTGGGGTGTTCCTGTTGTATCTTCAACAGAAACTTCAGCAGGAGATTGCATTGTTGGTGTATTTGGTGGTGGACAAGCTATCCATATCGTCGCAAGACAAGGTATGGAAGTAGCTATGTCAGATAGCCATGACGCAAATTTTGTAAAAGATATTATCGTTATGAAAGCAACTGTAAGAATGGGATTACCTATTTATAGAGCAGCAGCTTTTTGTAAGATAACAAACTTCTAAGGAAACTTAGATTTATAATGACTTTAGTAACTCGCTCTAGCTTTAGTGGTAAGGGCGAGTTGCAGTCAAAGGAGAAAGAAAGTATGCAATTAAAAAAATATGTATGGCTAGATGAGGCAGGCAAAATAGGTCAAACCGCAGAAAACAATCTACCTAAAGGTTGGCGTAAAGGTAAACTACTTGGCGCAAAAGGTCAAGAAGTTTCGGACGCGCAGGCAAAAGATTGGGGTTTATCTGGAAGTAAAGCCAAAGCACCTGCCGAAAATAAAGGCAAGTAAAACCTTATGGCTATCACAAATGGCTACTGTACTTTAGCCCAACTAAAAACTTATTTAGGTTTAAGTGGTAGCGGACAAGATGACAACTTAGAAAGCGCTGTTGATAGTGCTAGTAGAGAGATAGACGCTATATGTGGTAGGTTTTTCTACCAAACAAGCTCTGACGCTAAGTATTTTACACCTAATAACCCTTTGTACTTAGATGTTCCAGATATATCTAGCCCTAGTGGTTTAGCTGTTCTTATAGATACTGCTGATGACGGAACACACGATAAAACGTTAACAATAAATACTGATTTTTATACAACACCTTTAGACGCAGGGAATGAAGTTGACGGAGTGCAATATCAACCTATAACTCAAATTAAAATATTAGACACAAGAAGCTCTGAAAGGTTTGATAGCACTATCGTTAAGCAAGTAAAAATAACTGCGCAGTGGGGTTGGTCTGCTGTTCCTCATGCAGTAAAACAAGCTACATTATTGCAATCTACAAGATTGTTCAAAAGAAAAGACAGCCCGTTTTCCGTTTATGGAAACCCTGAAACAGGAACGGCGGAATTGTTTAATAAGTTTGACCCAGACGCTATGAAACTTATAAAGAAATATATTAAAAGAACACTTTAATCAATGTCAAAGAATGTTGATTTCAAATTAATTGGTGCAAAACAATTAGAGAAAAGATTAAAACTACATAAGTTAGCTCTTAAACCTTTAAGAAATTATTATGTTGGAACAGCAATAGTTGTTATTAAACAATCAAAGAAACATGCACCAGAGTTTTCGGGAAAGATGAAAAATGCTATTACTTATAAACCTTTAGGTACAAGAGGTAGGTTGCCTGCAGGAATAACTGTTTTTGTAGACCCGATAAAAGCCCCTTATGCAAAATATGTTCATGGTTATATGCATCAAAGTTTTAGACAATCAAAACCTTGGGATAGAACAAGACCTCATTTCCCACCTGTATCTGCTTTGGTTGATTGGTCGTCTGCGAAAGGACTTAACCCTTATGCAGTTGCTATGGGTATTGCTAAGAGAGGTACGCCAATAGTCCCGTTCTTAAAGATAGGTTATAATAAATCAAGAAGCGCACGAAATATACTTCTTGCTAAAGTTAATAAGGATATAACTAATGAATGGAAGAAAAGTAGAAAGCCCTTAATGTAATGGCAAGTTTAACAAATATAAGAAATGGAATTGGAACAGCTTTAGAGAACATATCGTCTTTAATTGTTTATAAATATATACCTGATTCTATCGAGCCACCGACCGCAGTTGTTGGTGTTGTCGATACTGTTGACTATGACTTAACAGACGCACGAGGTGCAGATAGATATACTATACCTGTTTTTCTTTATGTGTCTAGGGTTGACGCACAAGATAGCCAAGAAACTTTAGACGGTTATCTAGCTAGCTCTGGCGCTTCATCTGTTAAGGCGAAAGTTGAATCTGACGTAACTCTTGGCGGTGTAGCTCAATCTACTCGGGTAGTTGAAGCTGACAACTACGGCGTCTATACTATTAACAACATAGATTATTTAGGTGTAGAGTTTACAGTTGAGGTAATAGCATAATGAAATATTTAGTAATGATAGGTTTTATAACAGGCAATAAAGAATATGTCGAGGGTCAATTCTTGGAAGAAAAGGATATTCCTAAGAAGTCTAAGACATGGCTAATCAAACAAGGTATTATTGTTAAGAAAACACCAGCAGAATTAAAAAAGGAACAAGAGGCTTTAATGGAAAGTCTTAATATGAAACGTGCTAGGAATGAAAAGGGACACTTTGTTGCTGACAATCCTGACACACCTGTAAATGAAGCGTGGGTAAAGGAAGAAGAATAATTATGGGAAAAGGTACTTACGGAAGTGGAAGCTCTAGGCGTAGGCGTAGGCGACGTGGTAGTAGAGGTAAAAAATAATGGCATTTAAGCATGGTAAAGATACAAAAGTTTATGTAAATTCAAGTGATTACAGTTCTTACTTCTCTAATGCTGACGCAAATAGAACAGCAGATATTGCAGAGAGTACAACATTTGGAAAAAGTAATAAAGAATTTATCGTAGGAGATAAAGACGGAACAATATCTTTAGGTGGGTTTTGGGACGCAACAGCTGACGGGGTTTTACAACCATTGTTAGGTGGTGCTGACTTTGACTTTGCTATGGGTATTGACGGGTTGGATACAGGAGATTACGCAACGTTTGGTAAAGGTAATATAACCAATTACGCAGTGTCAAGTCCTGTTGGCGACATAGTTGCTTCATCTTTAGATGTTCAATCTGATGATGGAATGTGGAACGGAAAAGTATTAACCGCTTCTGCATTTACAACAACAGGCGCTCAAGGAAGTGCTGATGACAATAGTTCATCTACTTCTAATGGTTGTGGCGCATTTTTAATTGTTACTTCTGTTAGTGGGACAAGTCCTACTGGAGATGTAAAAATTCAACATAGTGCGGATAACGTTACTTACGTTGATTTAATAACTTTCACTCAAGCAACTGCGTCGACTTCAGAAGTCAAGTTAGTTGATAGTGGAACAACCATAAATAGATACATTCGTGTCTATAATACAATAGGCGGAAGCTCAACGCCGACAATAAATGCTATTGTTGGTTTTGGAAGAAATAATTAAGGAGAAAGAATATGGCATTTGTACATGGAAAAGATAGTAAGTTCAAACTTGATAATTCATCAGGCTCTCTTACTGACATAAGTTCCTATGTAAATAATGTTGACTTTCCAGAAACAGCAGACGTTGCAGAAACAAGCGCATTAGGTAGTTCTAATAAATCTTTTGTAGTTGGTCTTAAAGATGCAACAATTGGTCTTACTGGTTTATGGGATAGTACAGCTGACGCTATTTTTGGCGCAGTTGTAGGTCAATCAGCTACTTTATCATTTGAATATAGCCCTGAGGGAACAGCTTCAGGAAAAGTCAAATATACAGGGGAAGCTATAATGACTAACTATTCAATATCAAGTCCAGTAGGAGATGTTGTTGGATATTCAGCAGATTTACAAGTTAGTGGTGCAGTAACTAGAGGCACACACTAGAATTAACTTAATATACAAAAGGATATGGTATGAAAAGATTATCAATTGATGATATTAAAGGTTTACCTAACGTTCCTGAAAAGGAATTGGAAATACCTGAATGGAAAGTATCTGTTCTAATTAAAGGTATGACTAAATCTATGCAGGTAGAGTTGGGCAAGTTATTGGACGACGGGCTTGACGCATTTGAATACCAAAAGAAATTGTTATTAACTTGTGTTGTTGAGCCAGAATTAACTGAGAAAGATGTTGAAGCTCTTTATGAAAAAGACAGTTCAGTAATTGACAATATCTTTGTAGCTATCAATGAGCTTAATGGTCTAGGAGGCTCTGCTTCGGCAGAACAATTTCAGGAATAACCCAGACCTAGCGTTTCAATTCCGTCTTGCTCGGGACTTAGGAATGAGCGTAACCGAGCTAAGAAGTAAAATGCCTTTATTAGAATACAACCAATGGATTAGCTTCTATAATTGGGAACAAAGTGAAAAAGATAAGGCATACGCTATGGCGCAAGCAGAAAGTAAAAAGAGGTCAACCAAGTAATGGGTAGAGGCGCAGATATTGCAATTAGGTTTGTTACTAAAGGCGTAGATAAAGCACGCCAACAAATGAACAAATTTAGTGGCGCTACCGCAAAGGTTACTGAATGGGCTAAGAAAGGCGCAGTAGCTATTGGTGTAGCTCTTGCTATTGCTGTTGTAAAGGCAGCGAAAGCGTTTATAGATTTTGATGACGCCATGAATCAGTCGTTGGCGATTATGAAAACAACTATCGACCAACAAGAAAGAATGAAATCTGTTGCAAGGGAATTGGCTACTACTACTCGTATGTCTGCTAAAGACTCTGCTGAATCTTATTTCTTTTTGGCTTCTGCTGGTTTAGACGCTGAACAATCAATCGCAGCTTTACCACAGGTTGCAAGATTTGCACAAGCAGGTATGTTTGATATGGCAACTGCTACTGACCTCGCAACAGACGCCCAATCTGCTTTAGGTCTTACCGTAAAAGACGCAGAACAAAACTTATCTAACTTAACTAGAGTTACTGATGTTCTTGTTAAAGCTAACACATTAGCTAACGCTTCTGTTCAACAGTTCTCTGAAGCATTGACAACAAAATCAGGTGCAGCCTTAAAAGTTGTTAACAAAGATATTGAGGAAGGTGTTGCAGTATTGGCAGCTTTTGCAGATAGAGGTGTAAAAGGTGCTGAAGCTGGAGATAAGTTAAACCAAGTATTAAGAGATATACCTAGGGCTACTGCTAAGAATAAAGAAGAATTTGCGAAGCTAGGGTTGGAAATGTTTGACGCTCAAGGGAACATGAAAAATGTTGCAGACATAATTGAGGAATTAGATTCTGTTCTTGGACCAATGTCCGACGAATTGAAAGCAAGTACATTAGACCAATTAGGTTTGAATCGTGGTGTAGCTGACGCAGTTAAAATCTTATCAGGCGCAGGCGACCAAATAAGGCAATACGAAGCTCAATTACGGGACGCAGGTGGGGCAACGAAAGAAGTTGCAGATAATCAAATGAAATCTTTACAAGCAAAGATAGAAGTTATGAACAGCAACTTTACTGAGCTTGGTCTGGTAATTATGGAAAAGGCAGCTCCAGCGATTGAATGGATTGTAGAAAAGACAACAGCGTTATTAAAAATCCTTACTAACACTATTGAAACTACTGAAGAAGAAACTAAAGCAAGAGAAGAAGCAGCGAAAATGGCAAATATTTACGGTCAAAGTATTCACGACTTGGGCGGTACTTATGATAAATACAACCTTGTTCTTGAAGAATCTGAAACTTGGCTACAAAAACATTTAAGGTTGCAAGCAGAAAATGAAGCACACTCTAGAAACGTTCAGGACGCTGTACGCGACCATAGAACAGAGGTTGAAAGATACAACGCAACAGTTGGTAATACTATGCCTGTCGTTGAAGAAGTTATAGACAAAACACAAGAGCAAATTGAAAAGGAAAGAGAATTGTTGGAACAAAGACGTAACGCAGCTTTACCAAGTCTTATGGGAGTTATCGACGCACAAAAAAATCTAAAAGAAATTTATGAAGAACAAAATGATTTATTAGAAAAACGAGAGGACGCTGTTACCAAGTTAAATAAAGCGCAAGAAAATGAAAAGAAAGCTAATGAAAAGCTAGAAAAAGCTAAAGCTAGAGTTAATGAAGTGTCGGGTATTGGTAAAGAAATAACTGATGAAGAAGCTCTTGCTATTCTTAGGCAGAAGAAACGAGTACAGGAATTAACAGAAGTAGAAGATAAATCAGAGATACAAAAACTTGAATTAGCTGTTGCTATTAATAAGCTAAATCAATTAGAAGAAAAGTCTGTTGCATTATCTCGTGAAGAAATTGACGCAGCTCGAGAATTGAAACGTGCAGAGGAAGAAGTTGTTTCAGCTGAAGAAAAGCGTATTGAAATGCAAAAAAACTTAACTCAAGCACAAGAGGAATATAATGAAGCAACTGCGGATACCCCTGAAAATCTTTTGAAAATTGCTTTAGCTAAAAAAGAATTAGATGACGCTATTGCAGATATGAAGTCTATGAATTTATTTTCATTGGGGATACAGCAAATGGTTGATTTGGGATTAGGGGACTTTGATAGACTTGCTGACGGTTTTAGAAATATGGTTATTAATGCAAAGAGTGGCAACTTTGGTTTAGGTACAAGTCCTGCTAGTCCAAGTAGTCAAGCCAAGAGTGAACGTTGGGGAGCAGACGGAAGCCCTTTGCCCTCACAAGGCAGCTCGAGTGTTGGTGTTGGAGGCGGTGCTGGTGTTACAGGAAACGTTACAACAATAACAAATATAACTGCAAATGTAGACGCAGCTTTAACTAATCAAGCTGGTATTGAGCAGGCAATCGCTAGTGCTTTAATACAAGCACAAAAACGAGGAATGAAAGTTATTTTATAATGCCAGTTGCATTTGATAGTAACGTTAATTTAACAGTTCAAATTGGATTTGATTCTAACCCCTTTGATTCTTCACAAACCTTTACAGATGTATCTGCTTATGTAAGAAAAATAAATATTGCAAGAGGTCGTTCTAATGAGCTTGGGCAATTTGTTGCTGGAAGTTGTGAGTTGTTATTAAGTAACGCTGATAACAGATTTAATCCAACACAAACAACTTATTATTACGATAGCGGAAACGCAAGAACAAAAATACAACCATTAAAAACAGTTAAAGTAACTGCGACTTATGACGGTGATGATTATGTTATCTTTTATGGCTTCCTCGACCAAATTCCCGTTAGCTATCCAGCTATGGGGGCAGATAGCGTTACAACTTTTGTCGCAGTTGACGCATTTAAGATTTTTCAAAGTCAGACTTTGCAGTCTGTTGGTTGGAAGTTAGGGCAATCAGGATTTTCAGAATTGGGTACTTCAACTAGATTAGGTTATGATGACGCAACTGAATTAAGTTCAACAAGGGTGTCTAGGTTGCTAAATGCTGTTGGCTTTCCGTCTGCTATGAGGACAATAAATACGGGAACGTTAAATATTCAACAACAAGCATTAACGACTAACCTTTTATCAGCTATGCGGGAATGTGAAACAGTTGAGAATGCGCAGTTTTTTATCGCTGGGGACGGTAAAGCAACTTTTAGAAATAGGGATTATAAATTAAGTAATGCTAAAGCAACAACAGTACAAGCAACTTTTGATAACTCTGGAAGTAACTTGCCTTATAAAAATGTTGTAACTTCTTTTGATACAAATGAAGTGTTAAACGTTTATGAGTGGACTAGGACGGGTGGCTCTGCTCAGTATGTTGCTGACGCTGATTCTGTTCAAAGGTATACAGCTAAAACCTCTACTCAGACAACAATGAACACGTCTGACGCAAATGTTAAGTCTATTATTGAACAAAGACTTTCCGAAACTGCTTTACCTATTGAAAGAATAGACCAGCTTACAATAAACCCTCGACAAGATACTGACCTATGGGCAAAGGTTTTAGGATTAGAGTTTGGAGATAGGGTAAAAGTTAATGTAACTAACCCTGATTCTTCATCTTTTTCTGATGAAGTTTGGATTGAAAGAATAAGCCATTCTATTGACGCAAGCTCTCAAGATTGGTCTTATGATATAAACCTTTCACCAGCAGGCTCGTCTGCTTGGGTTTTGGGTCAAGCAAAAATTGGAGAGGGTACTAGATTTGCTTATGCTTAATGGTATTATTACAGTAATACAAATGAGGAGAATTAATTATGCCTAGTGGTTTTAAGGTTTGGGCAACAGGAGATTTAGTATCTGCTTCAGACTTCAATAATTATATACAGGAACAAGTCATTATGACTTTTGCAAATTCAACTGCAAGAGATAGTGCTGTGAGTTCGCCAGAAGAAGGAATGTTTTGTTTTTTGGCAGATACGAATGTGTTGCAATTTTACGACGGCTCTAGCTGGGCTTCATATATTGGCGACGGAGATATTACAGGGATAACAATTACAACAGCCTCTACTTCAGGTTTATCAGGTGGTGCAACTGCAACTTCAGGAGCTTTTACATCAACTTTATTAGTAGCACCTAATTTAGCAACCAGTGTAACGGCGGCGACAGACGACGTTGTATTAATTGCTGATACAAGCGATAGTAATAATCTAAAGAAAGTAACAGTTCAATCTATGTTAGACCAAGGCGGTTTTGCCGACATTGGTTTAGTAATAGCACTAGGATAGGAAAGGAAATATGGCAAATACATTTAAGAACGCTTATCACGATGTTACGACTTCCTTAGCTGACGCATATACAGCCCCAGGGTCGACAACTTCTATTGTTTTAACTCTTAGAGTTACTAATGTAGACGGGACAAATGACGCAACTGTTGACGCTAGAGTTGTAGACGGCTCATCTGGAGATAGTTATCTTGCTTACACAATGAACGTTCCTGCTGATAGCTCTATTGAGTTGGCGGGGACTTCAAAGATAGTATTAGAAACTGGAGATAAGATACAGCTAAAAGGAAGCTCAGCTTCAGACTTAGAAGCGTTTATTTCAGTATTACAAATAACATAGGTGGTGCTAAATGTCTTATGGATATTTAGGTGTAACACCTAATCAAAAAGTTGCAAACAATGGAGTTTTCTCTATTACTGAAGTTAATGATTTAATAGAGCAAGGTAGTTGGGGTGGCTCATTAGAGCTTATTGAGGAACAAACTTTAAGCGGTGCAGTAAGTTACAATTTCACTTCAATAAAAGAAAGCATTTACCCTGTTCATGTACTTGTCATAAGCGAATTAACTGTTCCAGCAAGCAGTCAAAATTGGGGAATAAGATTATACGAGGGTGGAGTATTAGAAACTGCTAGCGTTTATAAGTATGCCTATGTAGAAAATGGTATTAACGGTAGTGCTTATGATAGTAACAGCACAGGAGAAAGTTATATAAAAATTAATGGCACAGGCTCAGAACAATGGGTAGCTAATATGGTTATATACTTTTATAATTTAGGAGATTCTAATAGGTATAGTTTTTGCACTTTTCAAGGAATGCCACAAAGATTAACTTCTGGCGGGAGTTACAATCCTTCAGGGACTTATAGCAGATTTGGTGGTGGCTCGTTACCACAGAGTAGCACAGTTGACGGAATACAGATATATAATTCAGCTACTACTTCAACAGCAGGAACAGGAACACTATATGGATATAAACAATTATGAGTAATTTAAGATTAATAGACCAGACAACAGTATCAAGTAGTGTTGCTTTGGTTAATGTTACAGATGTATTCACAACAGACTTTGAAGTCTATCAAGTTGTTGGTGCTAATTTTCTAGGTGCAACATCAACAGCAACAGGAACAAATATGAGATTAATTGACCCGAGTGGCTCTGTTATAGCTGATGATTATATGTATGCACAACAGAGTATGAAAAGCGAAGCAAGTTTTGGCGAAAATAGAAGTGAAGATGAAAGTAGAATTTGGAATGTTTTTGCTGGTATAGATGATAGTGGACAGGCTTCTGGCGGAGGTTTTTGGATATTTAATCCAGTAAGTTCAAGTAATTATACTTGGGTAGTTTATGAGAGTGCAGGGGAGCCTAGTGGAAATTTCAGAGGATACAAAGGAATTGCTTGTTATCCTAAAAATACTTCAATAACAGGATTTCAAATAGAAAACAATGAGGGTGTTAATTTTAATGGTGGTGGCACTATCCAAACTTTTGGATTGAGAGTTGATAGCTAATGGGTAAATTAGTTCAAGTAGCAACAGGAACAGCAAGTGCAAGTGCAAATCTAACACTCACAGGAATTGATACTGATGATGTATATTTATTAACACTTATGAATATTGTTCCTGCAACAGCTAATGCTGATGTTTATTTAAGAGTAACTGAAAGCGGGAGTGCAAGTAGTGATAGTGATTATGATGAGGGTTATAAAGTATTAAGAGCAGACACTACTTTTCAAAATGAAGGGTCTGAAAACAATGACCAATGGCAACTTAGTGGAAGTTTGCAAACAGATACAGGAAAAAGCTGTAATGCGTATGTTTACATTTATAATGCAAACGACAGTTCTGAATATACTTATATTTCGGCTCATTCTATTTATTTTCATACAACAATACTAGGAAATGTTTTTGGTGGTTTATATACACAGACAACTGCTGTGGACGGAATACAAGTTGTTTTTGATACAGGAAATATTGCTAGTGGTACTGCAACTTTATATAGGGTTACATCATGAGTAGTAATGAATATGGTTATATTCCTAAAGCACCGACACAAAGTTGGGGAAATAATGATGGTGTATTTAGTGTTAATGATGTAAGAGATTTAATTATCGATGAAAAGTGGACAACATACGGACAGTTAGAACATATACAAACTCAAACTGTTACCTCATCAACTGCAAGCGTTATTTTTACTGATATAAAAGAAGATGAATATAATATTCATCTTGCAACTTGGAATAATTTCCAATCAACAGTAACTAATAAAAGGTTAGTAATGAGGTTTTATGAATATGGCACAGAGGAAAGTGCAAGTGTTTATCAAAGCTCAATGCAGGCATGTGGTACAGATTGGTTTGGGGAAACTAAATCCACAGGAGAAGATAGTATTTTCTTAGGAACAAATACTGATACTACTGCAAATCAATCTGTTAGTGGGCATATATATATTTATAATGCAGGCAACGGAACAGCTTATACTTATACTAATTCGCATGACGGAGGAATGTATCAATCAGGACCAAACTTTAGAAGTCATTTTGGGGGAGCAGTCCTTCCTCAAGTAAGTGTAGTTAATCAATTAAAATTTTTCTCAACAGCTACTAGCAACATAGAGCATGTTGTTATTAGTTTATATGGGCTAAAGGAAAATTGATATGAGTACTAATTTACAATTCATAAAAGAAAATACATTAGTAGATACAATAACTTCTGCGTGGAATTTAGGAACTACTAGCGACAAATTTTTTACTGACCAATATGAAGTATATTTTATAACAACAGATTTTAGTGGAAGTACAACTAATCCTGAAGCAATACAAATGAGATTGATTGATAGTTCGGGAAGTGTTTTAAGTGGTAGTAATTATGATAGAGCTACTAGGCGAATGTTTAGCCACGCAAGTTTTAATGACCAAAAAAATGAAGATGCGACAAGTTGGACTGGTCTTTGGGGAGAATATGACCAAGCACCTGAAAATGCTTTAGGTAGTGCATATATATTTAACCCTGAAAGTAGTTCAAGTTATACTTCGTTAGTTTCGCAATCTGCAAGTAAAGAAGCAGGTAACTTTACTACAAGAAAAACTATTGCTATGTATAAAGTAGCTGAAACAATTATTGGTGTTCAATTTTTAGTAACAAATACAGATTACTTTAATAATGCTGTTGTCAAATTGTATGGGGTTAAATAATGTCAGGTAGTTTAGTTTTAATTGATAGTGAAACAGTAACAAGCTCAACTGCAACTGTTGAATTAACAGGAATTGACAGCACTTATAATGTTTACCAAGTTGTAATTTCTAATGTAACAGTAGATACTGATGACGCATTATCTATGAGGGTAACAAAAGGTGGAACAGCTCAAACTGATAGCGAATACGATGACGCTAAAAAATATTTGAAATCTGACGCTTCATCGGCAGACATATCAAACACTAATGCAACACAGGTAGATATTACTGCAACTATTGATAGTGGGGTAAGTGGTGCAAACGGCAACGGCATATATTATTTATTTAATTTTACTAATGCTTCAGAATATAGTTTTGTATCAATAGATAGTGTCCATTTTCAATATAATGATGATTGTGCTAGGGGTTTTGTAGGTGGATTTGTTCATACAGTATCTAGCGCTTCAGACGGAGTTCAAATTAAAACAAATGGGGGAAACAATATGGAAAGTGGAGAGTTTAAGTTATACGGCATCGTAAAATAAATGCTAAGATAGGAGAGATATGGCAATTAAAACAATAGAACAATTTAGAACAGAAGCTACTTCTGAAATAGAAAGTGAAAAGCCTTTATATGCTCAAGTCAATAATGAAAGACGAGAGTTTACAAAAG
>VTLG01002327.1_pt1 | contig 37841 bp, 41 predicted proteins | sample 4694571 | NCBI WGS metagenome assembly VTLG01 (sample SAMN12604809, study PRJNA352737) | marine metagenome | biome: ENVO:00000447; feature: ENVO:00000209|ENVO:00000569|ENVO:01000036; material: ENVO:00002151; isolation source: viral sequences binned using virsorter ...
ACCAAGTGCAATGGACATAGCCACTGCCGCATTGTTTGCTTCTGTTTGAGTTTGAGCTTGTGTTAATCCTATTGCTGACCAACTAGAACCATCGTGAACATTGAGTTGGTTAGTTGCAGTATTATAGTATAAGTCACCATCGTCATTATCAGATCCCGGTGCAGAACTAGCTATTCTATACTTATCAGCAAAGTCATTAATACTACTAATATTAGTATGACATGTCTGAATAGCTGTCATCTCTGCTGTAGTGGGTTGCAACTGTTTCCATGTGTTAGATGTAGTATCATAGACCATCATTACATCATCTGTACTATTAAAGTACAACATACCATCTGCTAGTGCTTCTCCATCGTTGTCAGTAGAAGGCCCATCTTTGGTAGTATTAAATGCTCCGTATACACCTTTGTTAGCAAATGTAACTGCTACGTTAGCTCCTACTGCATCCATATTATCTGATATAGTAATGGATGTTCCAGAGATTGATAATACATTAGGTTTAATAGTAGCATCTATTCCTGATCCACTAACCACTTGTCCTTTTCTTATACCAGTATTACTTGCTACTGTAATAACAGAACCGTTCTTAGCCCATGAGGATGTTGCAGGAGTTTCTACATCCGCATACTCCCAATAATGGCTTCCTGATCCTGTATCGGTAATATCTATTGCAGTACCACCAGAAGAAGCGGCTAGTTTAAAGGTATTAGTAGCTTTATCTCTTACGTAGTAATCTGTACTAGCGGCTAATCCTGCTGGAAGTGTACCAGTTGTAGTGAGTCGTATAGGGTCTCCATCGGATAACCCATGTGCAGTAGCAGTTATTACATCTGTACTAGCATTAGCAGTAAATGCTACACTATCTGCCATAACTCCTAAATACTTATCATAGAAGTTGTCTATAACACTTGCTACAGCATTAGCAGAAGCATTTGCAGAGGCTTCACTTGCGGCTGCGGCTGTCTCTGAAGCTGAAGCGGCTGTTGCAGATGTAGCGGCAGCATTTGAGTAGTATTTAGCTGAGTAACTACCTGAACTTCCGTCTACCTTATTTCCTACTGTAAAACTAGAACCTCCACCAATAGCCCATTGTTTAGCTGAACCTGCTCCGGCTGTATCAGTAATATCTGTACCGCCTATTGTCCATGCTTTAGCCGAGTATCCAAGAGCACCGCCAGTTACAGAGTTATCTGCGTATACCTTTACTGCTCCATCTACTTTCTGTGCCCAATCTGCTGTTTCTAATTTGTAATCTTCTGTATCCTCTTTCCATCCACTAATAGTAGCGTCATGGACTGTAAATTGACCATAGTTTACTGCGTCATTAGTAGCTGTAGCATCGGCTACCTGTGTAATCCTCTTCTTAGTAGTAGTTCCCGGTTGATACGCTTGGTATACTCCTGTACCAACATCGTAAGGTAGTGCGTTATTAGCTTTCTCTATGGCCTGTTGAGCCATGTGGAACACGTTAGCAGAGGAGTTATCTAGATCCTGTTCTGTTAGAATAGAGGCATTAGAGAAGTCAATAGAAGGTGCACTCTGGTCTTGTACTGATCTCCTGAGTTCGATAATAGTTTCACCAGAAGTAAAGGATACATTCTTACCTGACGATCCATATAGGGTTGAACCTGTGATCTCTCCTGTATCTAGTGTAACCTTCTGATTAGCTGTATCTATAGTCCATACTGTATCAGATGTACTAGCCCATGTAGCTGATATTCCAGCTAACTTTGAGTTATCTACATCACCATCTTCTAGGAAGTTCTTACCACCTGCGTATATAGAATCTGATGTCCTGTATATTCTTACACCATCTACGTATACTTTAAATACATCCCCTGCTGTACTCTTGTATGAGTCACTTGCTGAAGCTATGTAACCTAAGTCAGCATAACTAATTACTAACTGGTCTCCTGAAGTGTATGGGGTTGAACTTGTAGCCCACGGGTTCAAGATAACACTAGTTAAGGTAGTCTCTATTGCCATATTAGTCTTTTATTTTAAAGTTTAATCCGTAAATGTCCATATATTATTGATTTAATAGACCTGCTCCTACTTCTGCTTTCTCCATAGTTATATTTTGCCATTCTTTAAATAGTTCATCATCTTCTTGGAGCAGATTCATTCTAGCTTGTTCCTTATAAGCATTGACTAAGTATTTAACTGCTGTAGTTTGTGGAGAAGGAAAGTCAGCATGGTATATCCTATCTTCATCATAATCATACTCTGGTGAATCCATTAGATCCTGTATAGATTCCATTAAGGTTCTGCCTTCTATTCTAGTTGTACCAGTTAACTCGCTGAGTCTAGAGTATTGATCGGAGGATAGCTCAATACCACTAAGTCTTTTACTTAATGGTTGTATAGTCTGTCCAAACCTTAGTAATTCCTGCATATACTTATCTGGTTCTTCAAAGTGCATATCTAAACCAAAGTCACTACCAGTAGGAAGCATCATAGGCTTACCTGTTAACCAGTTATATTTAACTGCGTCATAACCTTCCATTGGGGGTAACTTAGCCATCATCTTCTCTTGCCAAGTTAACGCTTGTCTAAATGTGTATGCACCAGACTCCTCTTCTGCTATTCCGCTTAACCTATGTACTTGAGCAGGAATAGCTGGAATAAAATTCTTAGCTATAGAAACTGGAATATCAGAAGGATTTTCATTATGTATTGCACTATCTACTCCATCCATCAAAGACTTAACTCCTCTTAACCAAGTTCTATCAGTCATAGTTTTTGCTGTACATGCTATAAATAACCCAATAGCATCTTCTAATGAGTCAGGATCTTCTCTGAATCTATAGAGGTTCTCATGTAATGTAGCTATATATAAGAAGGGCATTGAAGATGGCTCTAATCTATCGTACTTAATCCATACTGGGCCTCTTGGAGTTTCTACTTTCCAACAAAATGGTTTAAAACCTGCGGCTCTCCATAGTTGGTTTTTCTCACGATCTATTGGCCCTGCTCCTGTTATAGTTCCATCCATAGCATATGATACCGCAGTACCATATAATCCTACCCCCATAATTGTATTACCTATAACTTCTGCCCTTTGAGATGGATCACCAGATGTCCACATGTCTCTAGTTCTCTTACTTAAAGCAAAGTTAGCTACAGGAGTACGTTGGATAAACCTACTAATTAAGTTAGCTGGAGTTCTAACAAATGGAAATATAAGTCCTAATGTCATAGGATGTTTATCTACAAGTTGGTGTAGATTATTTGCAAATCCTTTCTCCAGTCCCTCTTGGAACGTAGCTCGTCTTGAGTACTCTAGTAGGTCTCTATCAACTGCTTCTCCTGCTTCATCGTAGAAATGGTCTAGGTTTCTTCTTATAAAGGCTTTCTTATCTGCTCTAGATAAGTTATCAGGCATAGCCTTTGTAATCTTTGACATTGCTTTACCATTGTAGGTAAGCATCTTAAAGAACTCATCCTGTGCTCCTAGTACTCTAAGAGACAGTCTAGATACTTTACCAAATGAGTTAACTACAAGCGGAATCCAGTTTTGAGGATGCCAGTATCCTGCATCAACTGCCTTATCCATTTGCATATAGAAGCCTCTAACTACGTCACCGCTTGGAGTCTCGGCTTTTGTTCGTAGTGGGTCTAATAGGTTTCTCTCATGTATCAAAGCATCCATTCCTGCTGAGAAAGCTCTCCTAGTACTCATTAACATATTAAATACAAAACCAAGTTCTTCTTTAGCACCTTTCAGATTAAATGTTGATATATGTCCTATTGTCTTAGCAGTAGGAATAAGCATTGTCTCCATCATATTCCCAAGCAAGTTAGTAGTCATAGACTTTATATTAGCTAGAAGCATACCTCTGTATACCTCTTGAACAGCTTTGCCTATCCTCCCTTTACCTTTTAATGCTTGTTTTAATTTTCTTGATCTTAATTTAGCTGATGGATTACCTAGTATAGCATTTATACTTTCAAGTACTTCTCTGTTTAATCCTCTTCCGTGGATTTGTTTCCTTAAAAACTCATTTCTTTTAAGTATCTCTATTTCAGAAAGATCAGCATCAGGTTTCATTCTACCATTCTTATTAAGATACTTCTGTTTCATCTTAATATTTCGGTATGCTAATCCTCTACCTAATCCTCTAGGTAACTCTGTGAAGGCTTCATGTAACTTTGTTATAATGTCGATATGTTTTGCTGCCATAAGTTGAACAAACTCATCACCAAAGTCCTTACCTTGTAAACTTTTATGGAACTGTGAAGTGACATCATCTAGTACCATTTGCCATCCTAATACTCTTGACCCAATTTGATCTGCCATGAGCCTATCAGCTTTCATAAGAGTAAACAACTCTTTCTCAGGAATAGCTAATCTATATGCAAAGTTTTTAAATACATCCTTATCTAATCCTGATGCTCTCCGTATATAGTTAGCGTAGGAAAGCCCTTCTCTTTCCGCTTGTTTAAATGTTTTCCTACCTTTTTGTCCAACACGAAATGGGTTACCTTTAGCATCAAAAGTAACTTTCCCAAGTAAAGCAGCTTCCCTATCAATCTCATTTGAAATTGCATTGATGATATTTTTGACACCTACATCATCAATAGTATTCATATTGATTAGTGGATCTCTACCTACTAAAGACATAGCAGTAGACGCACCTACCTCATCTCCAGAAGCCATAGCTTTTGCTAACGCTTTTACTACATTAGTTATCCCTGTTTCAGATAGTGTACTAGCTTGAAGAACTGTTTGTCCTGCTGTGTTATCTACATCTCCTACCTTAATAAACTCATCTGCATCTTTTGATGTTCCTTTGATAGTCTGTACTTCTGTTCTTGCTAGTTCCTTTAATGGTGTTCTACTTGGAGGATAGACAACATCTAAGACTTCACCGCTATTTACAGTATTGATCCCTATTTTGTTAACCTCTTCTAACTGTTGAGGTGTAGCACCACCAGCTTCAGCTTTCATTAGGCTTCTTTCTCTCTTGAATACCTTAAAGAAAGTAGAGTATGCACCAACTAGTATTGCATCCATATAAATGGATTCTAATGCTATTTTAAATCTCTCTTCTGCTTCTGAGTTATCATCAGATGCTTGAAGCCACTCAAAGAAAGGTTGGGTCACTTCAAAAGGAGTATCCTCTACGAACTCTGTCATAGAGTTAGCTAGTCTTGGTTCATAAGGTTTAAAGGAGAATACACTACCAAGTGTACCCACGGCAGTAACATCACCAAACTTCTTTAATCCTTTAACTGCTTTAGATGAGGTTTTTACTGTACTAGATACTCCTGCTACTGCTCCTATCCCTTTAACTCCTTTAACTATTTTAAAAGCTGGTATTAATCCTGCAATTACATTTGTCACACTTCTAGTCACTTGTTGACCTGCGTCTTCAGATTTCTTAACAGAAGGCCAATGTGTTATTTCCCCCTTCTTACTCTTTTCCATCCATTCTTCGGGACTCATGAAAAATAAGGTAGGCCTACTTGGGTCGTAGTTTTCAAATCCTTTAATATTGAATACTAAGTGATCTGTAGTAGTGTTTATCTTTTTAATTTCTTCTGCTAATTCCGGGCCTTCCTCTTCTATATTACTAGTTAACATGTCTCCTACATTTTGGATAGTATCTATCACACCTCCAAGAGCTTGTAACCCATGTCCTATTATTCCTGATGGAGCTTCGTAATCCTCTGTCTCCTCTTGTTCAAACTCAGGTACACTAGAGAGTCTTTGGGAATCTTCTATTAGTAATTGTTCAAACTCGTTAACTCCTAATTCGTCATACCTTGTATCAGGGCTTTCATCTAGACTTATATCTTCCTCTATAACCTCTTCTTCAGGTATTGGAAGAGTACTATCTTCTTCCTCTAGTATAACTTGTTCAGCCATTTATTTTATTCTCCGAATAGACGTTTCCATACATTTTTTATAGGATTAATAAGATACTTTTTCTCAAATTCCTGTCTGTCTTTCAATAATTTTCTTTCTCTCTCTGTTTTTGGTATGTTATTATTATTATTTTTGCTAGTTGTAGGTTTCTTTTCTTTCTTTACAGACTTAGGTTCAACTGGTTTCTTCTTTTTTTCCTCTTTCTTCTCTTGTTTCTTTGTCTCCTCTTCTTGTTTCTTTGTTTCCTCTTCTATTATTTTCTTTGCTCCAATAAAACTGGTTATATCTTTTGGAAATGGATACTTAGCTTTTTGATACCTTTTAATCCTTTTTTCCTTTTGGTCTTTAGATAGGTTAGGATCTATCTCTATAAGTTTTATTTGTCTCCCTTTAATTAGATACATGCCCCAGTTCCATAAGGCTTCTAATTGTTTTTGTTTTACTTTTGGATCATCTGAGCCGCCTACAGCTTCATCGAACCAGTCTTTCATATCTCCGCTAAAAAAGTGTAGATTTGCTATTTCTTTAGCTTCTTCTGTTGCTCCTATACTTAATCCGAAGATAGCTTTTTTAAATCTTTCATAAGTATCTACTGGACTGTATAATGCAGAGTCAGAATCTTCGTATATCATTCGTTGTAAATCTTCATATTCTTTTGGCCCTTCATCTTTTGCGGGCATCATCATATTTTGTATATCTTTTGTATTATCTTTCTTAACTTGTGTTGATGCCAGATGTTTATCAACTGCTTTTTGCATCTCCGCATCATATTCTGAGATAATATCTGAAACTTTCTTTTTGTAAGAATCTGACCCTAAGAAGGCTTCTTTTTCTCCTTCAGTCCAACTACCAAATCCATACCTTGCCCCACCTTCCTCTTCACTTCTTCCTTCTAATTGGTTACTATATTTACCAAACTCTTCTATAAAAGCTCCTCTTAGTTTTCTTTTATAACGCTGAGTTATTCTATGAATACCTTCTGGTATAGGTACTTCATTTCTTCTTAATGCTCTCCCCCATGCACTTCTATCTACTCCAAATCTAGCAAGATGATTATCTTCTATATGTTTTAATACTTTAGTTTCATCTTTGTATAACTCAGTAGTTGTAGGAGCTACATACTCTTGTTCCATTTGTTTAACAAGAGCTTTCGCATCATCATTAAGAGTAATATTCATCCCTTCAAATGCTGTAGCTAACCTTTGTTGTCTTGATTTTGGAGTTGAATCCGTAGAGGGGTCAGCTAACACTTCTACTAAATAGTCATGAACAGTTTGTTCGTCTGCATCCTCTGGATTCATAACATCATACAAACCTAGTATCCTGTTTTTTCCTTGTGTCGTAGAAGCTAGTCCTGTGGTTAATCTATTGTGATACACTTGTACTTGTCCACCTACTCCATCTACTCCAGCCGCCATTAGTGCATCGTTAATCTCTTGTTCTACCTCTTGTATTTCATTAGGATCTGTTAATGATGCTTTCTTTGCTATTAGTTCTCCAAGTGTTATCTTGTGTCTATCTAGGAGAAGTGTTCTTTCATGGTTATACCTTGCTCTCTCAGCCCTTTCATCTTGTTCTGCATCATTTTCTATTTGCCGTACTGTTCCCCACTTCAACTTCATACCATCTACTGTTTTACCATAGACTCCACCAGCAGTTTTAATCTGGTCTAATATATCTAAGTATCTCCGATCTCCTCTTATTCTAGCCTTTTGAGCAACAGCTTGACCAGCTAGTGTATTTAGTGTTTTATAGTCAAACCCTTGTTGACCTAGTACTTCTATTCTGTGATTTAAGTCTTCTATAAAGGTCAAAGTACCAGTTTCCTGATCTCTCTTTTGTTTTAGAGCAACGTCAACCTTATTAAACTTTAGCCAATTCTGGTCTCTTTGGTTTGGTTTTTTAGGGGTATTAAGCTCCGACATTTCGCTTCCTCATTACATAAGACATAAAGTCATTTAGGTTAAAACTCTCTTTTTTCCAATTATCATTGTAAAATCCATAGAAATCTTTTTTATTCTTTGGATTTGGTACATAAGACTTTGGGTACTTGTCTTTTAAATAAGAATCCCATAGTGCAAAGGCTTCTCCTTTTACTCCACTACCTTCACTTTTAAATTGAGCAGCATATTGTTCTGCCCACTCTTTCACATGTGGAGGATACTCTTTCTTCTCTGCTGATCCTAGAAATACAGGTAATGTTGATACTGCTCCTCCATCTTTCGATATTATTCTATCTTCTCCTTCTCCTCCTGAAGTATTAGGATCTTCTTTCATTAGTTTGTTAGTCTTTTTAGAGTCTTGCCATTTACTTACAAGCTCTGCTATTTTATTCCCTTCTTTAACTTCAGTTACCTTCTTCTGTTCTTCAACTTTTGTTTCAGGAGTTTTAGCAACTATACTGTTAAGTTCTTTAAGGTTTTGAGCATCAGTTTTATTTATATCAGATAGACCAGCAAATCTAGCTACACTACCAACATATCTATCAACTTTCTCAGGACTACTTGCTTTATTACCATCTGATTTTAGTTGGGATGCAATCAGTTCTCTGTCTTCTGGGCTTACATATCTTTTGTGTTTAGGGTCAAATTCTATTCCTTCAAAATCAGTACGTACTGTAACATCTGCTATTGTAGGCTCATCATCTTTCTTTAATCCATTGTACATTTCTGCCCATATACCACCTTCTACTTCTGCTCTTTGTTTGAGCTTCTTCATCTCAGTAGATGATAATGTACCATCTTGATGGGGATTACGTGTTGTGTTAACTCTTTCTAATATTTCTCCTGCCTCTTGTATATCTGCTTTTGTAATTCCTTCATCTTTCAATATTTGATGCATAGGCTTACCACTATTAAACGAGTTTCCTAATAGATCTGAATTTTGTTCTATTAACTCATAAAAGGAATTACCTATGGCATCCTCTGATTGAGCTTTGTATTGTGCGTTTAAATGGTTGCCGTGTCTCCTAGTTAACTCTCGTTTCTGAGCTTGCCATTGTTCATAGAATCTTCTTTGGAGACTTTCATCTGGAATAGACTCCATTTGGATTGCTATATCATCTTCTTGTTCTTGGAAGAATTGATCTAACATTCCACTTTCGGCATTATTCCTATGTTCCCATTTCTCATAATCTGTAAATAACTTTATTGAGGCATTATGAGTTAAGGAATCTGCGTAAGCATCTGTAACAGCTTCTCTAAAAAAAGGACTCTCTTTATGATTTATCCATCCCTTTGAAATAGCATCTTTATATTCATCTCGTGTGTCTTTATCAGCTTTAAGCCATGAAGCTATACCTCTCTCTTTCTCTGATTGTACATATTGATCCATAACCATCCCCTTACCAAATACAAAATCTTTCATTTGTTCTAAAAGTTTTGCATTCTCTGTCTCAGCCATTCCTGCTGTTGGATCAGGTCTAGGAGCTTGTAAGTTTGCTCCTGAGTTTGATACTTTACCTCTTCTGTATCTATCAGGTCTAGTGGGTTCTTTTATTCCTCTTTGAGAACTTATCCTTTGACGATTTAAAAGTTGTCTCCTAACTCCACTAACTGCTTCTGAATTTGCCATAAGTTATCCGAAGAAATCGTATTTTGATTTTTGTTGTATTTTATAATTTTTAGGAGTTGTCTTTCCCCATATATTTTTACCTTGTTGTGCATTTCCTTGAACATATGCACTTCCTCCTGCTAATCCTAATGCCATCATTTTAGAACCTTCTGATTGGTATCCTGCTCTTGGAGCACCGTTAATAGCTCCTATAGCTTGGTTGCGTCTTACATGCTTATCCCTTTGTAAAGCTGCTTTCTCCCCTTTTAATGCGACTACTCCCCTCTGGTATGACTCATCTAAATCTATAGCTGTGTTTAACTGGGATCTCCTCAAGTTACCTAGTAAGGTTTGAGGAGTTTGTCCACCACCAGTTTGTTCAGCATTAGCAACTAACATAGTAGCTTCGTCTTGTTGCTGTGCTATCTTCATCTCCAACTTTGCTTTAGCGGCATCTTCAGCATTGTCGAACATTTGTTCTTGTATAGCAGTCTCTTCATCCCAATAGGCTTCCATATCTTTGTTGTAAGCCTCATTCTGCATTCTATTATTCTCTTCAAACGCAGCATTAGTCGCATCTGCCTGTGCTTTAGCCGCTTGCTGTTGCTGTTGCATTTGAAGCATAGACATTGCCGCCATAGCACCTGAAATTGGATCACACATTATCTCTTTCCTTTACATATAAATTAAATGGGATTTCATCCATACCAAACTTGGGTTCTGTACCTAGATTTTTAAATCCTAAACTCTCTAACCACTTAGAAGAACTTACGTTCCTATCGTCTACATAATTAAATACTGTTTTGTACATCTCTAAGAACTTCTTTAAATACTCTTGGGATACCTTATAAAAACCTTTCTTATTAGTAGTCATATTATCTGCACCCATGAGCCACACTATACCTACGTCTGGTTGTTCTTTACATGGAGCTACTCCAAAGATACCTACTACTTCCTCATCTAGTTTAAGAGTATACGCATGTTCACCAGATATTTCTAGACTCCTATGAAGTCCGCTAGTAGGTGTAAATCTTCCTGCACTCCATATCTCTTGTTTATCTGACTCTCTCATCTTAGGAGCTAACTCTAAGCAGTCCATCACTCCAGCTTTATCTACTGTATATCCCATTAGATCCTTTGACTCCTTAGTACTTGCAGTGCTTCCCAGTCTGCTGACTGTAGAGCTATGGGATGCCACTCTTTACTGTTTACTGTTATACGAGCATCCTTACTATTACAATATACAGGCACTCGTAGTACACCTGTCTCTAACTGTAATTGTCCTTGAATTAAAGAACCTACTGTTTTAGCTGTGAAAGCCTTTGTATTAATCTTACGGTATAACTCATCATAAGGTCTAGGTGCTACTTCTACATAGAAGTTACCTGACTTTGCATATGAGATCTCAAAGTTTCTCATTTGTAATCTACCAGAGCTAATTGAGTTATCATTATTCTTTACAAACTGCTCTGAGAACTGGTACTTAAAATCATAAGGAATACCAGCAAATACATCTGGAGTAGTGTTTCCCTTCGATTTAGAGAAGGTTGAACCATTCTTCATAATACCTACAACTGCGGAAGCCTTAACTTGTTCTCCTGTCTCCACAACATACACAGGTTCTCTAGGTTCAAAAGTAAGTACTGTATCAGTAGGCCACGGTGAATCTTTAGCAATAGAAGGGGTTATCCTTATCTCAGCTTTGGTAGCATCAGCAGGATCAACTGCTACTCCTGTTATTTTATATGTTACTCCTTCATTTAAAGTAGTTGTGAATGTTTGATCTACTCTTGGTAAGTAACCTTTATCTAGATTCTTTATTTTAATAAGTGGGCCAAACCCTGCTACTATAGAAGCATCTACTTTTACTTGGGTAGCCGTTAGTTCATCATAGTTAGAGTCTCCATATGGTAGTAGATACGGATGTACTATTGCCGTATTGGATGTACTACCCGGATCAGGAATAGTTATTGTATCTCCTATGTTATATCCTGTTCCTTGAGAAGCAATAACAAACGTAGGTTTACCATTACTATCTGTAGTGATATTAAAGGTCATACCTGAACCTGTTCCAGAAGTTTGAGTAGAAGTATGTCCTGTTCCATTATGTGTTTGACTTGCTTGCCAAGCCGCAGATGGAGTAGGAGTGTAATCCTTTAGTGTGTAAGTAACAGCAGTTAATCTATATCTCCTATCTAACCTAACTCCTATCTTGTCATCCATTATACTCGTGGCATTATCTACTGAAAGGTTTAGTTTCTCTAGGTAAATAGTAGTTCCTCTTCTAAATAGAAAGAATGCTACAGAGCCTATGAAAGCCATGTCTATTATCTCTGCATCAAATTTCCATGTAGACCATGCAGACTGCATCTTCTCTTTATCATTATAGTAGTACTTATATACCTTAAGTTGTCTCCTGTCTGTCTCAGAGAGGATGAGTAGCACCTCCTCGTTTGAGGATACCGCCATCTTCTTAACTGTACCCTCTACAAACTCAGGTACATGTGCTGAGATCTCGTTTGCATCATTAGTCTCAGATGATATATTAATGAAGTACTCACGTATACCTGAGAATGCTCCACGTTGAAATGGGAAGAATATTGTTTTACCAGCCGGAACTGGTTTAGCCTCTGTAGATGTCTCAAAGTTCGTAGCAACGTCAACTGTTACTGAGGTAGGGGTAAGGAACGCATCAGACGTTAGTTTGAACTGCTGGAGATCTGAGAACAATATAAGGCTTTCCTGAAATGGTATGGCAGACTTTAGGATAGCTACTTGGTTGTTACTCACAGCTACATCAATAACTGCTGTATCTAATACGGATAGAACAGTAGTATGAAAGAAGTTGTAGTAACCTCCTGATTCAGATAGTATAACATTCTCATCAGATATGAATCCTAATCTGTTTCTATGAAAGAATATATCATTAACCGTAAAAACGCCATCAGGAGAATCAACTGGATCATAGTTAGCAAAGGATGGGAAGGGGTTTGTTTTTTGATCTCCGGCATCTCTATCGGCCCACGGGACAGGTTTTAATACAAAGTAAACAGAGTTAGCATTACCATCCACTTTTCCGAATGCCTTATATAATTGCATCGGCATTGTACTCTTATCAATAGTCACATAACGTGAGACCTTTAAAGTATTTAATATATACGCAGCATCATAAGTAGCTGAAGAAGAAGTTGTGTTTAAATTATAAGGAGGTGTAAAGTCTGTATTACCAGTTATAGCTAATCCACCGGGATACATAGGTTGAACTACCTCTTTCCATACCGATCCAGTCCAATTTACATAATAGTCATCTTGTCCTGCTGCTTTGTCTCCTGAGATCTTAGCGACAAATCCTGTTTCAATATTTGCTGATCCCGGAAGATAGCCGAAGTTAGGTACTTCATCACTACCATTTACTGCTCTTGAGTAAGTATCTCCTTTACCATCTGTTAATTCAACAGAGATAGGATAAGTAGTATTTTTTATATGGATTACACTAGTATTTTCATCATGAATAACTTTAAATCTAGAGTTTGATGAAATTAATCCTCCTGAAGCTGTTGTTAATCCTTTACCAGACCCTCCTGCCCATGATGCATCATTTGTTGAATCAGAAGATGTAGATATAGTAGAACCTGTAACAACTCCCTTACTTTTCACACCTTTGTCATCAGTATATTCAGCAGCATTATCTGAATTAGTTTTACTTACATATACTCTATAATTAGTAGTTCCACTATCTTTTATTAAATATACTTGATCACTACTATCTACTCCTTTGTTTATTGCATTTGCAATAGTATTCACACGTACTGATGCTTGGTTATTAATGGATGCAGAGTTTCCTATATTTCCTCCACCAGATCTTGATTCTGTTTCATTATCTGGAGTTGCGTATACAATTTTGTATCTGTTTCTAACTGCTCTTCTATATATATGAGAAGCATTAGATGGATCAGTATGAGAAGCGTTATAAGATGAGTGGTCAATAGGAAGATCAGAGTTAAGTAAATCATCTGATAATCTAGTTCCGTCAATCCCTACATTCCACTCAGTAATAACTGCTTGATACTTTGCACCAAAGTCTCCTACCTTGTAATACAATAAGGATTCATATGGTCTAGTAGGTGGAAGAGAGCTACTATCTTGTTTTACTTTTTGAGTTTTATTTAGAATGAATGAGTAATCGGCAATAGTAGTTGAGGATAAGCTATTAGGACTAAAAATATTATCTGTACTATTGAAATTCTTAAAGTAAGTATTGGGAATTGTATTAGAAGACATAGGGACTGAGGATGTTATTCCATCACTACTACTAGTACCTTGTCCACTTGGATAACTAGCTTCTTGTTCCTTATCTAGTATATATACTTCTTTACCAGCAGTACCAGTTGCATAACCTGTGAGATCAATTAGTTTAACTTCGGTATTAGTACTGGATGTTCCACCTTTGATAATTACTGCGTATGCCTCATCTTCACTTCTACGAATAGTATGGATAAACACATCATTACTATTAGCAGAGGTTATACCAGCTACTTCTGTTATGTGCTCAGTACAAGGTCTCTTCTCTAATCCACGAGCTATATGAGATAAACCGTTCTCCTGTATCTCACCCTGTGTAGGTAGTCTCAGTGTAGCTGGTTGTTGGGATACACCATTAATCAAACTTGGTATAGTCCCAGATATTAAAGGCATCTATTTCCTCCATGCATAATGTTGGTTAGAATCTTTATTACGATCTAATACTCTAAAGGTGTCATAGTCATCAAATATAGTATAATCTCCTACTTCTGATTGATACTCTAGTAAATCTGTCCAAGCAAGCGTTTCATCCTCTTGGAAGAACCTGTGTAACTCACCTGACCCCACTACCCTGTCGTGGAATATACGTGCGGATTTACTGGCTATATACCGTCTAGCTGGTTCTGGTAATTTATCGAATCCTAGAAATACTACCTCATCTACTACTACAGTATCTCCTTCAGCAAATACACTTGTATTGTTTTCTCTATCATAAAGAAAGCCACCACGTTCTATTATATCTTTCTTATTAGATCGTGTTTTAGAAGTAGTGTCTATTCGTAGTACATTTGCCGCAACTGGTATTTGATTATCTGAGGAACGAGGTGTTTTAGTTACTTGTAAGTCGGTATTAAATATCCATCCTCTAGATTGCACTTGTCTAGATGTGTTATGTAGAATATCTTGAGCGATAGAAGCATCTTGCAATCCTGCTTTATCGTTTAAGTTTGCAATAGGTTGTTCTCCAATAGTGGTTAGCATCATGTTAACCGCTTGGAGTTCGGTCATATTTTCTAATTTTTTCTCACTCATGCTACCTTTTGATATTTATTTTTACGTTTAGTTTTACTTAAGAAGTTACGTTTCTTACTGAATGTACCTTTGTTATACATAGACTTAAATTGCCACGGATGGAATAGAATGTAGGAATCATCCCCTCCTCCTTCTGCATCTTCAACTTCATTGTTATATATGATACCATCGTATCCTAAGTCTTGTTGTATGAACTTGATTAGACCGTGCATCTTATAATAGTGAATATTAGCTTTCTCCCCCCAAGACATGTTTCCCCACTCTTCATTCCAGTCATCTAACTCTGCTCCTGTTCTAGTCATATCCTCTTCATAGAGTTCACGAGCATAGTTTAACACTTGTTCTAAGGCAGTTCCTTGTCCAAAATTAGAAACTAGTAAGGGGAAATCTGTACCTTTGTTTTCAAAATCTTTAAGATTATCACCTCCAGTGTATGCACCTCCTGTCGGATCTGTGGGGGATAAAATTGAATAGCTATAGTTAGGCATCAGTTTTTCATCATTAAGATAATTTAACATTAGATCAAATTCAAATGATTTAAGATCTTTCATCCTTAATGGTTTATTCATCTTTATCCATCCTGAATAAAACTTAGCATTTGGAAGTCTAGAATCTGTGTCATCAGGATGGTATACTACATTATGCAATGTATCCCATTTAGATCTTCCATAGTCGCCTAAACTTTTTTCTCCCCCCTTATTCATAACTATATCTATAGCTTGATTTAATGTACCAAAGTGAGAAGACTTCTCAGCTTCTTCTTCTATGTTTTTAATTCCTGCTATTACTCTTTCATCCATTCCCATAGGTCTATCCCAAAATCCTATTACTGGAGATACTCTGCTTAAAGTCCCATGATGGACAAGTTTAGGAAGTATTTTTCCATCTACATTTACACTAATAGCAGATTCCTGACCTCCCATATAAAACCAGTTAACAAAGTTCTCATTATTTTCCATGAGTTTCTTTGCTAATTTGTATGGTTCTATTTTACCTAATGCTTTAATATCTTGTGAGTAACCAAGTACATGGTTCTTTTCATACTCAGTTAGTTCTGACTCAGGTTTCATCATTACACCGGTTTTAGGATGAAATAAAAGATCGTAGTAATCAGCATGATGTCTACCTTTTAGAGATAATATTTCCTCTAGTACATTTCTATGGGCAATTTGTTCTTCTAATAAAGTAGTTCTCCATTTACCTCTACTTTCTCCTAGTGGCCCTGATCCTCCTTTTGAAGTTTCTTCTTTTAAATATTTTACTTGGTTTTTAGACATTCTTTCTCTAGTCTTCAAACTGATGTTTTGCTGTTGTCCAAACGCATCTAGCATACCCTTCTCTAATTCGTCAGACATTATTGTTTCTTTAGAATCTAGTAACTTAAAAAAGGATGGCATGAGCCTTCGTCTAAGTAATTTACTCAATCTAAATTCTTCGTTAGTACTAGCTGGTAAATTCTTAGTATAAGTCCGTTGTATATCTATTTGTTCGGATGGTTGAATATCACTAAATCCTTGTGTATATATTCTACTTTCGGTATCCATTCCCTTTGTGGGATCTAATGATGGTTTCATTTTATTTATCCTATAGTAAAAAAAAGGGAGTACCCACGTTTAAGGATACTCCCTAGAGAGTTACTTGATCTTACAAAGGTGCGATCAAGGCAACAGCACACGCTGGGCGTAATACGTTATGACCCATTGCATACTTTGATACTACTAATGTACCCTGTCTGTTGATTTGATATTCCGATTCAACAGAAAGATCCATTAATTTTACAGTTGCTACTGCATCTGTAGTCATTACCAATCCCATAACACGATTAGCTACAGCAGAAATTCTAGCTGTAATTCTCGTAGCCGCAGTGGCATTATCATTGGTAACTTCAGTAGTCCACGCATCATGATCTGTACTTCCAGTATCATACTGAGTTGTTCTACCTGAACCAGCCGAAGCCGCTAAAGGCTGATCTGAACCCCAAGCTGGATTTGGTGTTGTTTTATGTTGTCCGACATGGGATGCTATAGTCCACAATGCCGAACTCCATGTATTCCCAGAGAATGAACCGAGATGGTTTGTTACATGGAGAGGCATACCTAATATTGTAGGTACTTGTCCAGATGCAACACTTCCACTTCCTCCAAGATCACGATTAAAGATCACAAGATCATTTAAGTTACTAGTTCCAGATACCTTAAACATATCGAAATATGAGTCGTTGTTTAATACAACAAAAGGTTCTCCGGGTACATCAGCATTAGCAAGGATACGTTTTGCATCCATAATAGCTTGCGTAAGTAACTTAGGATCACGAGCATTTGCTGCGTCAGTACCAGCACCGGAAGTTGCACCTACAACTACGTTTTTAGTGAAGTCCTCATCATCAAATGTAGAGTAATCTTGAATCATAGGAGCACCTGTTGAGAGGCCAGCCATTGTTTTGTCCTCGCATAATGCACCTTTAATTGCTAATCGCAATATATTTTGGTCAGCAACTTTACCTAGTCCAAAACCAGCTTCTTTAGTGTAGACTGAACGTATATCATAGTGTGACATAGCTTCGTCAATGTTCGGAATAAACTGAGCATTAACTAAGAGGTCATCTACGGATACAATTCGTTCACCTTGCTTAGAAGATGTTGGAACTATTTCTGATCCCGGTGTATGGTAAGAGGCATCTCTGTACTTACCTGTCATCGGAAACTGTGCTGACTTTCCTTTAGAGATCGTGCGAACACGATTTAAAGGCATCATTATATTCTTCGACTGGAAAGCCTGTAATACTTCTCCTGCATACAGCTTTAGATATAACGCTCGTGCGTCTGCACCAGCATTATTCACACCAGACCGATGAATAGCTGAATAATTAGTAGCCATTTTGTTTTCCTTAGATTAAGGGTTATTTGGTTTAATAATTAAATAACTCAGAAATCTTGGTCTCACAAAGGTCGGCACAGAGTTCTCCCACGCATGGGGCAAAGTCTTACTGTTTGTTATCCTTGATTCTTTGTTAAAGCACGTTAGAATTTTGCAAACGTGCGGCAACCTTGCTTCTAAAAGCAGGGTCTTCTGCATACCTCGGATCACTCATATCCGAAGTAAGTTGAGCTAGTGACTCATAACGTGGTTGAGTAGACACGTTAATATCACCAGACATTAAAGAAGGTATTACTCCTTCTGATTGTTGGTAACGAGCATATAATCCATTAACTGCAAATTGAGAGGCTTCATCTAAATTACTTATCTGTTTATTGAATGCCTCTGCTTCATACGGTTCTAGATTATTATCTGCCCATTGTAGCATTAAGTTATAATTAGCTTCACCGCCAGTTATATTATATATATCATTCATCATCTGCTCTGCTCTTGCTTCTTGACCATCAATCCATGTATCCACTACTTGTTTTGATACTCCTGCTTCCTCAAGAGCCTTGTAAGCATCTGTAGATAGCTCTCCAGTTTCATTGTACTCATCTTGAAATACACTGAAATCTAATCCTCTCTCATCCAACATTTTATGAACTTGGGATGAGCTAGTATCTAATATCTCAGGGGCTTCTTCAGTTTCAAATCTCTCTTGTTCTTCCTGCTGTGCTCTCTCTTCTGAACTAGCGTGAAACTGTTGTTCTAAACTTTTGTATGCCTGTGCAAGTTCTTCTGGAGAACCGAATTTCTCAGGTAGCCACTCTGGTCTATCCTGATCTTGAGCTACAGGTGGATCTTCTGAGAATCCTCCGTCACTTACTTGTATTGGTTCTTCTGCACTAGCTATTGCATTATATATTTGTTCTGGAGTTCCTGCTTGATTGACTCCTTCTCCTTCATATGTACTTACTGATTCTGCCATTTTTCCTTTAGTGTGTGGTTAAGCCTGTCCTCCCATTTGTTGAGCCATTGCTTGCTGTATGATCTCAGCCATTTCAGGATTATCTTTCATCCCATCTGCTATTCCTTTAGTCATATTAGGTACAGCACCTCTGATAACATCACCTTGCATTTGTGCTTGTTGAGCTTCTTTCAACTCAGCCGCTTGAGCTTCTTGGGCTTGGGCTTGTTCCTGTTGAATTTGTTCATCTGTTTTGATTAATCCTCCTGTATCTATACCAAGAGAAGCACCAAGCCTGTCCATGTAATCATCGACATTGAGTTTCTGGGAAATAACTTCTGCTCCTAATGGAGCTAAGTACTCAAGAAACTGTGCTAACTTAGTTAGATCTTGACCTCTACCTAGAGCTTCTAATCCAGTTACAACTTGAGGCTTAACTTTCCCTTTCGGGAAGTCAGGCATCTTCTTGTCTTTGATTAGCTTCTGAAGGATTAGGTTAATTAGGGGGAGTTGAAATTCTTGAGAGAGAACAGAGTAGACACCACCTAGAGCACTCTCTAGCTCTTGTGCCATGAAGCGTACTTCTTCTGCTGTTACTCTTTCAGCGTTTCTTTGAACTGAGGAATTAAGAAGGAAAGCCGCAGATAACCTATCTCGGATTGATGTCATTGCATCTAACGCTACCCTGAAGTCATTAAACTTATCAAGTTGTAGTGTTGAGACATCATTTGAGTCACCTTGTACTATTGCTCCGTTAGGAGCTTCCGCTATTGTTTTCATCCTTGTAGTACCATTAGGTCTAACCAAGAATAGGACTTTAGCCGCAGCCGCAGATCCTTCTACAACAGCCTGTGTCAAGGCTTCAAGGGAACGAAGGTCTCCTAAGTATTCCTCAACGAGACCACGCCCATATGATTCACCATCTACCCTACTAAATCGCAGGGCTATAAATGGATTCTTATCAATCTTATATTTTCCATAGGATTCAGGGATAGGAGTCGTTCCTATCTCTTGATGTACATGCCAATACTTTTCTTTGTTACAAACATATGTGTATAGCTCATAGGGCTTATCAGGAGTTTCAGGGGTTAACTCCTCCGGTGAGGGAAGCCCTAGAGCCACTCTAGCTTCTGAAGGTACTGTCTTTGCACTTAAAGTTTCTTTTGTAATAAGATATAGCAAGTTACCCATTGGATCACGCTTGACTACATATCTATCCAAGTGGAATACTCTCATACCACCTTTATCTGGAAGATATAATAAGCAATTACCTGTGGTAATCAAGTGTTTCAATGCTTCAAATACTGGAACTCTGTAGGCACTAGTTTCGATCTCATTCATTGCAGATCTTTCAATCCTAGAGAATCCTTCTTCTACTGCACCACGTTGTTCTGGGTCTCCCATTAACTCTGCTAAATCAAAGTCATCAATAGTTAATCTAAAGAAAGGAGAATTAGGAGGTAGTAAGGTGAGCAGGAGTTTACTGGCTAAGTGGTTTACACCTCTTGAACCTATGCTTTGGAAAGGAGTACTGTATACTGTAGAGAAGTTTGATCCTGAATCCGGCAGAAGAGTTGGTATCGTTAGTTTAGCACACTCTCTTCCTCTATTGAGGTACGTTTCACGTTCCCCAAAGGATCGCTCATACAAACTAGCGAGTTGACCTATGGGTAACTCCTCTACTTTGCTTTTCATTCTATCCGACCTTAACTTTGAATTTATCTTTACCTGTGTTGCCCTTTTGTCTCTTCTTCTTAGCTAGTTGTCCTGCTTGCATTTTACCAGACCCTTTCTCGACTACACTAGTTTCAGATCCCATTGCCGCTTGGGTTGCACCTGTTCCACCACCGCCAGTTTGTTCAGGTGTCTTTCCTCTAGCTTTATCAAATCCAGCTTTTAAAGTATCTGCTCCTTTATGAGCTAATCCTCGTGCGGCATCAGTCGCAGTATGTACACCAGTTCTAGCCGCAGTAGTAACTCCATGCACGTTAGACCGTGCAGTAGTAGTTGCTGATTGTAGGTTAGACTTTAGCTGTCTAGCTCCTCCTGATGCAGTTGTCTGTAATTTCTTAACAATATCAGGCTTCTTAAATTTTATCTTTGGTACGTTTATCTTTGGTGGTTTTATATTTATCTTCACTTTTGGTGTTACTCTACGCACTACTCTACGAAAAGCTCTCCTTAATCCCATGTTATTCTCCTTTTGTTATTATGCATAAAATTGACGTTTACTACCTCCAGTACCGCCTTTAGATTCTTTTTGACCCTTCTTATCTGTCTTACTGGATTTTTCAGATGAAGACTTACTATAGTTTGCTGAAGCAGTATCACTAGTTTCAGGACTGTCACCACCTTGTGCTCTACCGGGCATTGATCTCGTGTTCCTCTCTATGAAATCTCCAACTCCTTCCGTTGCCATCTCGAATGAGGACATAGCATCTCCACTTACTGCTCCTACATTCCTTTGTGCTGCTCTAGTCTGCTCATCTAACTTCTCTCTTTTGTATTGCCGTGCTCTTTGTTTAGCACTCTCTACCCCTTCTTGTACTCCTTCTCTTAGGCCACCCATATTTTATGCCTCATTTATAAATAGTCTCCAGTCTCCACCCTCTGTACCAGAGTGGTGACTTAGTTTTTTAGATAAAAGGGAGAAGTAAGGAGACTCCGGTTCACACGGGAGAATAAACTTACTTACACCATCATTTGCTAGAAGAGCACTCATAGTTTGGAATATAGAAAATGAATCTCTTCCTTTAACTTTCTGTGTGTGCATCCACCAATAAACTGTTGGACTATAAAGACAGAAAGCTCCTACAATATCCTCCCCTTTCTTAACAACATGGGTAGGCATAAGAGGGTGTCTATTTCCATCTTTATCTGCTTCTTCGTAAACTTCCAGTCTCTCTTCTTCCGACTGTATTGGTCTTATACTTATATAGTTATTTAATGTACTCATGTGTGTGTTTTTTATAAAAGGTTAAACTACATTAAGTCCACCACCTTTGTACTTATCACTTCCTTTAGATTTTCCTTTTCCTTTAACAACTTTTCTATACTTTCTTGAAGAGCCTTTCTTTTGTGTGTCTGCTTCTGGTGACATGTCTAACTCAGCTTGAGCTAGTTCTGGCTCATCTCTCATAGCAGGAGGAGGAGGAGGTGGGGGCATCACTATCTTAGGCGGGGCTGGTGTTGATGGCATGCACATTATCATCCTCATAAAGTTGTTTAAGTCTGCTTATAACAGACTGTTGTCCCTGAAGAAACCTTAATTCCTCTATAGTTGTCTCTTTAGGGGGTAAAATATCAGGGAACATATCCTCAAGATATTGAATTAATTCTTTAGAAACTAAGTTATAGTCCATAAATGTCCTTATATTTCACAAGCACCAGCAGTACATGCTAACTCTTGTGATGAAGTTGTGTTATCTTTCATCTCATATTCTGATAATTTCTTCCAATTTATCAGAGGGATACGAGATTTTAACTCGTTGTACTCCTCTTCGGAACACTCTGTATACGGAGCTTGGTCATAAACATAATCAGAATAAGGTAAAAATGATACACCTGATATATCTTCAAAGTTTTTATATACAAATGAACCGACTTCTATCCATTCGTTTTCCTTAACTGAAACTGTCTGACTAACTTTATGTTCAGCCCAGAATTGAGAGTATAACCTATGGAGTTCCAACTGACTGACAGCAGAGAAATCTTTTCTAGTTAGAGATGACTCAGGGGATCTCATGGGGAATGAAAAGACCATCACGTTACTAGGGTTAGTTATGTCCGGCTCGTGTGGTACTCCGCTATCAACCAGAAGGTTACACAGGGGATCTTTCACATCAGATCTTACTGTTCTAATGTAGAAAGGACTGTGGCGTGTGTGGATTCCTGAAGCAGAGTCAACTAATTGACTTACTGTTCCAGAAGGTTTAACACAAGTTACACTAGCTGAAGGGTTTATACCTAGTATATCAGCGTGTGTCTTGTTTGTTGAGACTGCTACTTCCTTTAGATGTGTCAGTAATGAAGGTAAGTTCTCTCCACTTGATCCATTAGTTAGTGTGCAGTCCATGATACCAGTTAGAGATACACCAAGTAGTCTCTCCTCTTCACAGTTTGTTTTCCATCTGCTACTTAAATACCTGAAGTTAGTTAAAGTAGACTGCCATGTACCTAGTATAGTAGCATGCATTATCTTTGTACCTAAAGTATTCTTAGTATCACTTGGTCTAACTACTGCTTCAGTTAAATTACAGAACTCTCTAGGTCTGAGTATAATCTCAGAGCAAGGGTTAGTACCAAAATCATCTATAGCTTCTCGTCTTTCCTCCAACTTTTCAATGTGTTTCTTAGCATTGGCACTGCTGAATATACCTCTCTCACCTGACTTAGAGTTGTATAGTGCTTGCCATTCCTTCATGAATGTACCAACATCAGGATGAGCATGGTAGTTTGCAGAGTTATTTGATAGTGCTCTCTGTGGTTCAGTATGCCACCACTCACCTGATTTACAGGTACGCATCTGTTCATCACCTATGTCACTTAAGGATAGCAATGCACTCCTTCGTACCCCTCCAACTACTACAACCTGTGCAGTCTTACATACTATATCATGACACTCTATGGAGGTTAGCTTAGTTCCTTTTGCGTTTTTAAATTTGCTGACTGTAAAATTAAATAAGCTATCCAAAGGTTCAGGGCCACTTGCTCTACCACCAAATGTTTTCAACGGTGCTCCAGCTTCCCTAACTCCACTTAGATCCCATCTTGGAATCAAACCATTATACAATAGAGAGATTAGTTCTCTAAATCCTTTAGCCCATCCTAACTTAGAGTCTCTTACAACTATAACTGTATCAGTCTGATATAACTTGTTAGGAATGGCAGGTAACAAGTTTGTATACTTTTGTTCAACACTAAAGCCTACACCTGTTCCGTTCATCAGTACATATAACAACTCATCAAAAGATCTAGGAGAGTCAATAGGTAGGTAAGCACAGTTATACCCTGCTACATTCTCTTTCTCCAACGCCTTTCCTGCTGTCATTAAACAACGCATGGAAGGCATTACATCTAGATTTAGAACTGACTTCTTTAGTCTAGTTTCTAAACCTTTTTCTACAATATAGTTACAATTTTCCTCAAGATGTTTTCTAAAGAAATCAAAGTATCTATCAACAGTTTCCTTCCATGTCTCTCTTCTATTCTGATCATAGTCCCAACGTGAATACCTTGAAAGGTGGATGTATTGTTGGTACTGTGTAGGTAAATACTTATCTGCCATCTTTCTCTCTCTCTATTAATTTTTCTAAATAAGTCCTTGCTTTTAGTAAATCATTTACTCCACCTTTGTATGTGTAGCGTGAGACGTACTTAACTATGTTCCCCTCTAAGAAGTCTAACTCATTTGCTATTATATAATCAAGTGGTTCAGACTTTAACTCATTGTAATGTTTAGGATTTGTTACCTCTTCCTTTTCTAACCTCCTAAGTTTTTTAATATTATCTTGATCGTTCTCTCTATGCATTCCGTAATTGCTCATTATCCCTCCCTTTTGTTCTCCATAGTTTTGGTTCGTGTATTAACTTTTTGGAAGTAGAAGGTGGTTGCCAGAGAGTAGGATACTCATCTAAACCGTTGAAGTAATCTTTCTGTAGTATGAAAGCCATTCTAGCTTGTGTAATAGCATCCTCTTCAGTATGTCCTCTTTCTATATATTCCTTCAGGACAACTTCCCATCTGTTTTTCTTTTGAGCATCTGCATGATCCATTATTTTAGCGGCAGATACCTTACCTACTCCTGTACAACCTGAGTACCCATCAACTGAGTCACCAGTTAAGGTTTGTATCATAAAGTTTCTCTCTGCCATATCTTCACTCAGATCATAAATTTGTTCAGTCTGGAAATCCCAATGTTTACCGGGGATAGTAAGAAGATCTTTATCAGTAGAAACAATACAAGTTTTGTCTGGAAACTGAGTACACATGATACCTAACATGTCATCTGCTTCTAACCACTCTGACATCATTGATTCATAGTTATCTCTGATGTACTCTCGTGCAGGAACGTAGCACACAGGTTTTCTAGTACCTCTACGTTTAGATTTGTATGTCTTATTAATATCTTTTCTAAAGTTTGTATGAGAACTTAAGCAGACTATGATTGAATCTGCATTAGCATCATCCATTAACTTCTGTAAATCATTATCTATTAGTTTTTTAACATCTTTGAAGTCACAATGTAGTGTCCAAATATCTTCACCCCAATCAACTTCCTGTTCACTAGCTAAACAATTTTTATATACTAAGATGTCTCCATCTATTAGTAACTGCATAATCCCCCTCTATTAATGTGTCTCGGCCCAATTTGAACCGAAGTTATACTCACCTGTAAGTGGTACTTTTAGATTCAGTAGTTTTCCTGCATTTGATATTGAGTCTATTGCAATCTTACCTACCTCATCTTCTATACCATTCTTAACAATAACTTGTATCTCATCATGGATAAAAGCAACTTGTTTATAATCTTCTCCCTCTATAAATCCTTCCTCTTTCATAAGTCGGTGGAACTCGACCACCCACTTCTTACATATGATAGCTCCTGCTGATTGGCAGAGAGTATTAAGAGAAGAGTGAGTAGATCTGACTGGAACTTTTCTACCGTCTAATCCAAATAAGAATCCCTTCTCTGCCTTATTAAATACCTTTTGTCTTAGCTCTTTAAATGCCGGAACTTTCTTAAAAAATAAATCCTTAAGTCTCTTACCTTCTCTTGCATTCTTGCCAACGATCTCTCCCAATTTAGCATCCCCTGCCCCATATAGTAGTCCGTAAATAAAGGTCTTTGCTTGATCTCTACTAGGTAGGTCAGTGGCTTTTCTATTAGCTTCGTGTATATCACCATTAATAACTGTTTCAGCATAACTACCGCCATCAAAGGATGCAAGATAATGAGACACAACCCTAATTTCAAGAGAACTAACGTCACACCCAAGTAAACTGAAACCCTCTGGTGCATAGAAAAGTTCTCTACATTCTCTTCCGAAGAATCCTTTAACACTTGGTACTTGTCCGAGGTTAGGGTGTGAATGAGAGCACCTACTTGATACTGAACCCATCGTATTAACTGAACCGTGAATCTTACCGTCTTTCTCATGATATAACCAAGCATGTTTCCCCTCCGATAGTTGTCCTATTAACTTGTTAACTCTGAATGCCTCTGCCATTAGCTGTGCTTCTGGATAAGGTAACTCAGATAATACTGTCTCATCAATTTTTGGTTCTTCAGTAGGAGTAAACTTAGTAGGCTTCCATCCGTGTATATCGTGTAGTCTCTTTGCAATGTGCTTGCGTGAGTTAGGGTTAAATTCAATCACCTTCTCTTTTATAAATGGAACTCCCTTTACATACCCTCTACTCTTATTGTTTACCTTTGGAATAAATGTCTCCTTCTCTACCCAATTTCCAAAGGCTTCTTTTAATTGAGTTTGAAGTTTGTTTCTTTTGTCTGCTAAAATACTATATAGTTTAACAGCTTTACTTTTGTCAAACGGAAACCCATTCTCCGTCTGTCTTAGACAAATCTTATGTATCTCATGTTCCAGTTGTACTGACTCATCTGAGAAGTTAGCTTCTAATAATTTTTGATACAACTTGTAGTTTAGTTCTACATCTCTCTCACAATACTCTAGCATTTCTTGACAGTACTCAGAGAAGTCTGTGTAGTCTCCTTTTGTAAACCCTAGTCTTTGACCCCATGATTTAAGTGAGTGTCTACCATACTGATCACGATCTATAGACTTCTTTTTAGCATCTCTAACTGCTCTATCTGGGTACACTAGCTTAGATATAACTAACGTGTCTATAATTTCTTGTTCAGGATCAGGTTCATATTTGAAAATCTTTTTTAGAATAGGAAGGTCAAAAGATATAATGTTGTGTCCTATAATCCTTGAAAAATTTTTTAACAAAAATAGTGCGTCTGATTTATCTTCTCCTGTGAAGGAGAGCATCTTATCCTTTTCTATATCATAAATAACTATACAGTGTATTTTAGTACAGTCCTCTATGAGTCCGTCAGTTTCTATGTCAAATATACAGCTACTCATTTTCCCCCTTAATTAAAAACTTGTGCTTTCTCCTGTCCACTGCTCTTCAGTTTCATCATCAAACGGAATATCATCGTACTCTGCTTCTGTTAATCTTCCAGTTTTATGATCGTAGTCTAGGTAACATGCAATACCAGTTTCACCAGTCCATCTATTCTTTAATACTCTCACAGTAGTACGGTCTGGAGAGTCTCCTTGTTGGTTTCTTTCACATCCAATAACTATATCTGAGAGTTGACCTATTGAAGCCGAACCTCTAAGCTGTGCCATACTAGTCTGTGCTCCATCTTCATGACCTTTGTTACCTTGTGGTCTCTTTAGATGGGATACTAGTATTAGTCCACAATTTACCTCTTCAACTAGACCTCTGAGCTTAGTCATCAGGTTATCTATAGTCCTTCTCTCATCCCCTTCTTCTATACCAGATACTACGATAGAAATGTGATCAAGAATAATAAAACTGCAACCACAAGCAGTAACCATGTACCGTATCTTATTAAGAAGGTTGTCACTTTCAAGTGAACCCCAATGATCGTATAAAAATATCCTACCAGTATTAAGAGTATGGTCAAATGCATCTTTAAAGTCTTCATCTGTTACCTCTATATTGCCTAAGTGGAGAGGTTTATTTAAGTAGAGTCCCATGAAACCTAGACCAGTCCTCTTGTTAGACTCCTCTAATGCAATGTAGCCTAGCGTCTCCTCTTGATTAAGTATGTGGTTTGCTAACTCTCTACATACCTGAGATTTACCTATCCCTGCACCAGCAGTAACAGTAACTATCTCCCCTTTCCTCATTCCAAGAGTCTTTTTGTTTATACCTTCATATGGGTATTCACAGGATGCCATAGAGTCTTCAGCACTAACAATGTCCCACAAGTCTGCTCCATTAACGATACCATCTGGTCTGTAGACCTGTGCTTGCCATAGGCAATCTACCAAGTCCTTAACCCTACCATTCTTAAGCATCTCATTTGCATCCTTAAGAGGTAGTTTTGCTATCTTAGCTTTACCCGGAGGTAGTACTTGAGCACACTCTTTAGCGGCTTTCACACCGGGATCATCGCTATCAAAGCAGAAGATAACCTCTTCGTACCCATTAAGTAGTTCTATGCTCTTACGAATGGATTTAGAAGCACCTGCTGAACCGTTTGGTACTGAGTATACAGGCCACCTATTACCTTGAGCCTGAGAGATGGAGAGAGCATCTATCTCACCTTCGCAGATAACTGCTTTCTTACCTTTACCAGACCAAAGATGGAGACCGTATAATCCAGCGTCTTTTATATCTCCTCTAACGTGGAAATCTTTATTCTTAAAACGAATCTTCTGTGCTATACGATTACCACTAGAGTCTTTATAGTTAGCTATTTGAACAGGTTGTCCACCGACCTCGCCTATTCTATAGTCCCACTTCCTACAAGTTTCTTCAGTAATCCCTCTAGCATTGAGGTTCGTTATCTCACCGTCAACAAAACTCATGTTTTTATCCCCTTTATCTATTACAACTTTCTGTTCGCCTCCTGATTCTCTGTACTCACATCCAAAACAATAAGCATGTCCATCTGTGTATCTGGCTAGATTATCTCTAGACCCACACTTAGGGCACGGTTCATGTTGGATAAATTCGCTATCTTCATGTTCTAATTCCATTTGTTACCCACTTCTTCTGTCCATCTTTACTAGTGACTTCCATACCTCCAATATAGGTATACCCTGCTTTCTTTAAAAAGTCAAATATATTATCTAGTACAGCTTGTAACCCTTCCCCTTCAAAAGAAGTCTCAAACGAGTTCTCTACAAAGGAGCAGTGTTCTGATACTCCGTTAATAGACTTGAATTGTAACTTATAATATTCTTGAAGTTCGTCTTCATCTCTTTCCATAATATCCCCTGAGTTCTAAATTAATTTGCTTATTAACATCCCACCATTCTACTACGTTGAACGATGGACACTCTACTTTATCTAAAGTTGAATGCCCAACAACCTTTGCATCCTTGTACGTTAGTTTTAATGTTTTGATGAGTACAAATAGTGCTTCTTGCTGTTGGGCAGAATAATCTGGAGCATGTACACCTCTAGTATTCTGACCTCCTACCAAACATATACCTACTGATTGGTCATCGTACTCGTGTAAATGTGCTCCAATTTCACAGAGTGGTCTACCTAATTCTATTGTACCGTCTCGTCTAATGACAAAGTGGTATCCAATCTTAAGTAGTCCTCTTTTCCTGTGTCTTTCGTCAATATCTCTAGCACTTAGGTCTTCATTAGGTTTTGTGTTAGTTGAGTGAACAATTATATAATTAGTTTTTTTTCTTTTTGACATTCTTCATCCAGTCTTTTGGAATAGTTTCTTCTGCATATTTAAAATTATATTTTTCACACCACTTAGCACATGTTAATTTAGAACCTTGAACACGTTGATTAGCGTTTGAGAACACAAACCTTATATCTAACTCTGGGTGTTGCTTTTTTATTTCTCTATGTTTCCTTTGTTCTTCTTTTCTGAAGAATCCTTTAGCTTCAATAATGACTCCATTACCTAATACAAAGTCTGGAGTATAGTTATGTGATATGACATAAGCAACGGACATTGGCTCATACTTAAATTTACATTTATGTTTTGCTAAGTTGTCCGCTATCCGTTGCTCAAGACCAGATCTAAAAGTCACCAGACTTTTCTTCACTAGAAGAGAAGGCTTCTCCTTCATCTGTAAAGACATTAGTATCCTCTGCTATTGGATCGTAGTCCTTTTCAACTCCAAATACATCATCCACATTAGCTTGAGGTACGTACTCAATAACCTTAAGTACTTGTACCATACGTAGACGAAGTTGTATACCAAGAGTCTGACCATGTAGGTATGGGCCTAATTCATAGGCTACCTTACCGATTGATCCATTAGCAACCTTCAGAGTATTGGGTAATGGGGATTTATCTGGCCCGACTACCACAGGTCTCTGAGTAAATGCTTGACCGTTCTTAGAATTAACTCCAGATGCCTTAAGTTTGAAGTGGAACTGAGTACCAACTTCCATCCCTGAGTCATCAGTAAGTTTCTTATACGGCTTCCACTCTTTCCACTTACCATTAGGATTATCAGCTAGACACTTATCCTTCCAGTTGGAATGAGCATTGTCAATCAACTCTTGAAGCGTGTCAGCTTCTTTATCCTTAAGGTTTATCTTAACGTGGAACAGTCCTTCAGCTTTATGCCTAGTGTCAGCAACTAGTATATGAGGATACTCAAATTCACCAACTGGTGTTACTAGGTACTTTCCTGCCATATTACTCCTTATGTGTGTGTTAAAGTTATGGTCATTACAAGAATGTCCACATTTTAAGAGAAGAAGTATTTAGAAGTAAGAACTCCTGAAATATCTAGTTCTCCTTTTGATGGTGGCTCTTCCAGATTTGGAATCACATCCACCACGTTTTCATAGAAATTTTCTAGTACATCTGTATTAGAATACATCTCTACAAAAGACTTTCTTATAGAATCAGCTAACCTCGGTACATGATGTGCGTGTACACCAAATGAGTCATGTACTACAGAGAAATTGTTTATACCCTCTAGTATACACTTATTTATAGTCATTGTCAAGGCAGTAGCATCCATGCTGTGTACAAAGTTAGGTGATACTCCATTAATTGTCCTCCTACGATCTATTCTTGAGGTTTCCTCTAGTATCGTAGGCTTAATCAGTACATTATCTATATGTGTGGTGATCCTTCTGGATTTCATGCTGGAATACACTTGTTGAACCACGAATCCAGAAGGTGTCTCCCATGTGATAGGTAGATTCTTGTCTGCCATCTTCCTACCTATCTCTTGAAGCCACGCCATAGCTTCACGAGACTTGACCACCACTTCACTAATTGCATCCCAAACGTGTTTGGATAGGTATAATGATCCTTCGTAGATATAATCTCCAAAGGGATTATTCTTTGAGACTAATATCTTGTCATTCATTGCATCTTCTACATATTCTCTACAGCTAAACCTAGTACCACCATAAGGTACTACCATTACTGGTCTTTTGGTGATCTTACGATCTATACCAAAGGTTAACCACTCTTTTGAGTATGGGACTCCAGATTTAGCATCATCTTGTACCTTATCCTGTACTACATCTGCTACCATCTGGTAAATATCCTGTGGTACTACCTCTGGTGTCAGGTTTGTAGCCTTTCCACCTATGGTATCTCTGAGCATAGCAGAGAAATGTTGGAGACCATTGTTAGACCCATCTAAACAGACAGGTAAACGAGACATGAATCCATACCCTTCCTTCTTAAATTCTCTCCACTCCATACACCATGCTAAGAATGTCCACGGCTCATCTGCCTTAGTCCACCACCTGAAATCTAGTGGTGATTTAGCTGATTGTTCAATATTATCAGTGTTTTCCAAGACCCAAGCCACTCTATCCTTGAATGATACCTTGTCATATCCATATGCATTAGCACCATGTACGGCAAAGTAATCCCTCTGTTCTTCGTCATTAATAGGTAATCCCTCTGCAAACTGTAGTAAAGACTTGGCATAATCTGGGCCTTGAGGTGTCAGAAAGGAATTAACTGTATACTTTCGACCTCTAAAGTCACATTGGTACACAAAGTATATAGCTTTGTACTGACGGAACTTCTTAGCCATTGCTATGGTGCGTACTAACTGGATACGCTTGCTCGTCATCTTAGCATTCATATCGTGTACTTGAGTAGCCTTCTTTTTCCACCTTATAAACATGTCTAATTCTTTCTCTGACATATCTTTTTTACTACCCTGTACTGGAGAGGGTAAAATCTTATAATCTTCTCGTGGTGGAAGACTAGCCCACGATTCACCAGTAGCCCAACATTGCTGTATGGTGTCTAGTATTTTGTTATTGACTGCCCACTTGGTACGTTGGAGAGCATTAATAGCACCATACTCTAGTGGCATATGGTGATAAACCATCTCCTGTAGGTACTTTCTATTCCTAGTTTTAATTAGTGAGATTCCATCAATCTTTTCAGTATGATAGCCACCATTGAAAGGTGTACTCCAATCCTTCGGTGGTATTACACATGGATAGAAGTATGGATGTAGTCCTTCACCTTCCTCATTTACGTTCTCAATCCAGTATAACGTGGCTTTATTGGCTTGAATATAGATAACTCTCCTGCTCCTACCAAACTGGACAGTCTTTACTTCCATTAATCCAGTAGTTTGGATTAGAATATCTATTAATTTACTGCCTAAGTGCAGTTTCTCCTGCTTTGTCCACACAGGATAGTCTACCATCTCCACTTTACTCATGGTTCTGATGATATTATATCTCCTGTATAACCTGTTACTGGTACGTGAGGTTACTTTCTTCTTGATTCTCCTGAATATCTTCTTAGACTCCTCTCCTCTATCCCATAAGTCAAACTTGAATTGATCCTCTACTGCACCTGCCAGTTTCATAGCTACACGAGTAAATGGACTCCTCTGAGAGACTCCATCTATAGCATACTTTAAAGTCAGGTATGCACAAATCTCTGAATCCATTAATCCAAGTGTTAAAGCAGAGTTCTGGTACTTTCCCACTCCACCAGACAAGGCTTCAGCTAAGAAATTCTTGATCCCATTGGTAACTGAGTCTAGAGCCTCTTTCATTAGAGTAATACCATAGAGAGTAGTTGACTCTCCTGATCCCCTTTTAGCATTCTTGATATTCTTGTAGTACCTATCAATGCCTAAAGAGTTCATCTCCTTTTCAATTTTCTCTTGCTCATTAGCTAGATTCAATTTAACTCCTCTTTTGGTATGTTTTCTGATACTGCTTCAAGAAAGTTATTCTCAAGCATCTCCATTGCCATAGATACATACACTAGACATGTGCCTACTTTAGAATCACACTCCTCATCTGATCTCAGACATCCATCAATCATCATTAAAGCATTACCTAGAATCTTCTGTGCATCTCTGTCTAACCTTTGTATCCTCTTGTTTGATAATCCATGTTCTTCCTTCAAATCTCTATATGACAGACCCTTCATCCTCCTCCCCTGTTAGGTTTAGCCTTCAAATGTTAGTATTTCCTTTCTGTACTTATGTACACCCTCTTTAAAGGATTGTTCATCTATGTTACCTGAGAATAGCCAATCAGCTTCATCCATCAAGTTAGATGTTTTCTCCATTATGAACTGAGTATACTTAAGTACCTCAAGTGTATCCTCTGAGAACTCTGGTTCATTGAGTCTAATTTCTTCTCTTAAGGATTCCACTTGTTTCTTAAGTGTACTCTGGAAGTGTCCAAAATGTCCTCCACTCATGTATTCCTCACAATTATATAGTTTACCTACTTTTAACCTAGAGTATTTCTTCTTACTCTGGTGAACTTGTGTTCCTCTGTTAAGTATACCTTTGCCCACTCTTATTCCCTTTTACTACGTAAATGTCCATATATTATTTAAGGACTGATTTTAGTTGCCATCAGCTTGACATCTCTGACGTATGTATCTCCATATTCCCATGATCCATAGGTGTATGGACTCATAACTGCACAAAACCATCTAGCATATGGATTCTCTGCTTCTTTGGATGGTTTCTGCCACTTCTTCAAGACTCTCCACTCCCATACTCCATCTGGAGAGTTCCAGACCCATACTTCATATGGCTTTTCTACTGGTCTTGTCTTTGCCATCAAGTTTTTTTCCATGTGTCTCCTTTGGTTTAGATTTCACCTGAACTATTGATCCTGTGTACCCATCAGGTGTCTTGTATCGTAGTCTAGTAATTACTTCGTAGTCAGTCATCCCATCCTTCGTCACTTGCTCCTCTATCTGAGTCAGGTTCATTGTACTTGTGTACATAAGGATAACCATAATCCTCATCATCACCATAAAATACGTGGTATTGTGTCTTAGTATCTTCCATGTGTCTCCTTTAGTAAGTTATCCAGTCAAACCCATGAGGCTCACCCCAATGAGCTATTGTTACCCATGTAAAAACTATTAACATGAGATGTTTCCATATTAAGTATTCAATCATTTTCCTGCTCCTTTTATATATTACATAACTCACAACTACCTTGATCGGTGTCATACATCTCATACTTTTCCCCTATTTCTCTTTCAAGATCTCTAATAATAGCTAATCTCTCTTGTCCAAACTCAGTATTAAACATTCTTTCTTGAACCTTCTTTCCAGCTAGTAAACATGGGTAGCAACCAACTCTATCGTTTGTTCCCTCATCATAAAGGGGATTATAGTCTACACCTCTACTTTTTAAATATTTAAAAACATCATTTGTTCTCCAATTAATAATAGGGAGAGATACAAATAAAGTCTTCCTTAATTTTTTATTATAACGTCTTGGGAAAAGATCCTCCATATCAAATACGTCATCTGGTTCTATTCCTTTATATTTTCTAGCCCTTTGACTTGATTCAGATGCTCTCATACCAAACCAAACAGAATAACTTGTAATTCCATCATATAAATTATTAGCGTACCAATCTCTAAGAGCATACTGTTTTAAATATGTAGTACAAAATCTTCCTAATCCAAAAGGAAACTTTCCTTGTGCTTTAATTAGTTCTGGAAGCGTATGTATCTTTGAACCATCTTTACGCACACCTCCTGTAGTTTTATGGATTGTGACACCTAATTTATTTTTAAGATATTTGAAATACTGGTATGTTAGTGGATGTTCCCATCCAGTATCATTAAATACAGCTACAACATTACTTTTTCCGACTGTTTCAATAGCTTTTACTAAACATACTGTAGAATCCTTACCACCACTACAAGGTACAATTATTTTATTCATCTTCCAACCTAATTGAGTGGTGATAATCTAAAATCCTAGAACAAACAATCTCAAGTAAATTCAAATCTTTTGGCTCACCTTGAAATAAGTTTTGTTCTTTACAGTATTTTTTGATCTCATATATTAACTCCTCTATTGTCATTTTCCTGCTCCATATATCTCGATTATTAGTGTGCCATTTTCTAGCCTGACCTCATACTCAAACTTCCAGTATTCCAAGTCTGATAGTATCTCACCTAAAAACTGTTTATGTTTGTACCAATCTAGTTTAATCTTGTTAATCATAGTTACCTTATGTGTGCTAGTATAAATGTGTTCCACTCTTGATAGAATGAAATATAAGAATAAAGTATAAATATTAGTAACATAAACTTAAACATTGTACCTCCATAATGGTGGGCAGGGTTGGACTCGAACCAACAAATGTGTGCACACGCCTGATTTACAGTCAGGTTGCTTATCCAGTTTGCATACCTACCCATTAAAGAGTGGACTCATGACTCATTACGGCAACTACCACTCTCGTCTGTTCTAACCATCTTTACTTGTATTTCTCCACCTCCCCAACAATATAACAGGATTAGCATAAGACACATGAATATACCTGTCATTACACCTAGCCCAAATATTGTGAAGAAGTGAAATATATCTGGTAACATTATAAACCACCTACTAGTATCCATGAAATTCCATTAATAACCTTTCGGCATGATCTGGATTGTCACGTTCCAGACATGGTTCGCATATCCATTCATCGACTCCATTCTTGCCTTCTTCTACTATAAACAGAGTAGCATCAGAGTCTACGAGATGATCACATCCACTACAGTAAAACATAGACATATTACCTACCTTTCCTGAAGTATGTAAATGCGAGTTCTCCAGTATCGGAAGTACCATCTCCGAAATCTAGTGCAAAGTTAGCCCTATAGTCCTCATCCTTTATGAGTTTATACAGGACATTTACCAAGTGTTCATTAGCCATATCCTCAATGTTGATATGCTCATCTTTAGATACGCTGTAATACTTTATCTGTATTCCATTATTCTTCATATTTCCCCTTTTTAATGTTGATTTTAGCTAGTTTTCTTACCCCCTTACTTGCCAATCTACGTTCCCACCTGTTTTGTGGTCTACGCCATGCACTAGTAAAGGTTTTACCTAATTTACGTTCATTCATATTGCCTTTTACTTCCATATACAAGTGTGTACTTCTGAAACATCGTTACCAGTCGGGAATACGTACTTAGCCCACGGTTCAGATGCTATATGATTGCACCACTCGTTCCATAGGAATCTAGCACCACCTATCTTCTGACATAAATCTAGATAGACTATAGCTTTTTTCCTTTTGGTCTCTATTGAGTTCCCACTAGTTTGTAGCCATGATGGAGTACCTTTCCTAGCATCTTCATCAGGTAAATATTTTCTGATGTTGTGAACATCTAAACATCCTGCTTTACCTGCTACCAGTTGCACACAAAACCCTGCTTTTGGTAGACCAAATCCGGGAATCTCCAAGAATAGCATTATCAAATCTAATGCCATGTCCTTTTTCTTGGCTTTTATTATACGTACCATGTTAGTATGTAACATTTTACGATTCTTTTTAGTGTAACCAATGGTAGCATGCTTGTTGCCCCATATCCAGCTAGACTTAGCACCTACTTGACGGTATTCGGTCATGTACATTGGTAGCCTATCGGTTCTTTCACGTATTGAACTGCTTACAAAGGCAATCACACGTTCTAGATTAGCTGGAGATTTCATAGCATATTCACGCACCATCGGATTGTGCTTATGATACATAGTGTCCTTCCAGTTGGAGTACCTCACAATATAGCAAGGTACTCTAGTTAACTAGTTTGATCATACTACCCAAATAACTTCCTGAGTATTGACGCTTTTACTGCATTACTAGCTTTCACATACTTGGATGCTAGTTGCATTTCATTACGAAATGACGGTCTTGCTTGCCCTGTATCCCACACAAAAATGTGTTCTTCAGTTGCATCTATTTTGCCCATGTATACACCTTTGGCCTCAACTGAGCCATTATTACCAGTGCGTATCCATTGACCCGGTTGCATATCTAGTGCGGTAATATCTTGACCATGCACTGCAACCACGCTTTTTACGTATTGCATAACTATTTTATTAGCTAGAGTTTACGAGGTTTTAAGATATAGCCACAACAACGAACAACCTCGCTTAATTCATTGTGTTATATTATAAACATATTTTGAAATAAATGTCAAGTAGCCTATTAAATTGCATTTATAGATGGAATCTTGCCACCTGCTTTGCGTTCAATCCGCATTCTACTTGAATAGCTAATCAAAGTTTTAGGACTAGCCACGTTTATTTTTCTTGACCAGACACGACTCATTTTAGGCGTACCTGTGCTTTTCAATGGTGGAAGCACATTGTACTTCACGCCATCTAGTACATAAGTTTTCATATTATCCAAGAACTATAAAAGTTACCAATTCAAACCAAAAACAGTCTCCTCACAGTCTGAATTGTCAATATAATCGTTGTTACAATCTAGCAAGTCGTGAAACTCACTATGATCAACTAATTCAATCGGATTTAGAGAGAGTCCGCACTCAATTTGCTCGTATTCCATATAACATTTTTTGATTTAATGTTAGTCTAAAGTTAGAAAAAACTAGTTTATACTTGCTTACTAGTACCTTTCAAGGACAGTTGCAATCTATTGTAAGTGTTCTAAACTCTATCTTTATTTTTTCTACTCTATTATAAACACAAATTTAATAAAATGTCAAATCAGATTAAATATTAGAGTTTAAACTGTATCGTTTAGGGATTCTTTATTTAATCTGCACCTATTCTCGCATAGATTTAATAGAATGTCAAACCGATCTAAATTCCAATGTAAAAACAGTAGTTTACAGGTTTGCTTTTTTACTACTTTTTGTTTACCTTTGGATTTAACCAGTAAAAACAATAGTTTACAAGGCAAATTGCTATAATGCTAGGTTTAAGCAGGTTTGAACTACTGATGGAATCAGGCGTGCACGTGCGTGTGCGTGCGTGTGCGTGCGTACGTGCGTGCGTGTGCGTGTGTGTACTTTTGTTCATACAAAAAAAATAGATGTGCAAACACTAACAACCAATGTTAACAAGTGCTAACAAATGTATTCCAGTGTGCTAAGTACAAATGTTAGCAAAGGTTAACAAATGTTCTACCCATGTACTAACAGAACATGTGTGTACAGGCTAAAAACAAATGTTAGTACATGCTAAAAAAGTTTGTGTGCATGTGCGAATAAAAAAGGTTCGCATGGGGGAATTTTGTACCAGCCATTACGCT
>VTLG01005816.1_pt1 | contig 37828 bp, 38 predicted proteins | sample 4694571 | NCBI WGS metagenome assembly VTLG01 (sample SAMN12604809, study PRJNA352737) | marine metagenome | biome: ENVO:00000447; feature: ENVO:00000209|ENVO:00000569|ENVO:01000036; material: ENVO:00002151; isolation source: viral sequences binned using virsorter ...
GCTCTTACTGGTGCACTTAATTCTTTATTGGCTGCTTCAACAATCAATAACTTCTTAGCTGATACAAAGTCTTCATGCTTCGTACCCTTTACGGTTGGTTTAAACATATTATCTCCTATGATTATGATTAAAATTAAATTAAAAAGACTATAAAAAAACACAGAATATAAAAATCAAAAATAACGAAATTCGCTTTGCGAAGATCCCCCGATAGGGGGTACGGTCATCATATAACACCACATACCAAAATGCTACAATTTTTGAAAGTTGTCCTATATTTAGTATATTATGGAATAAATATAAAGGAGTATATTATGCCTTACGGCAAGGGAACATATGGTAAGAAAGTTGGAAGACCAAAGAAAAAAGTAACTAAAAAGAAAAAATAGGGAGTAATAATGAGAACAACAGGGATATTATTATTAGTAATAGGACTGCTATCAGCAGATTCAATGTATGAGCTATTTGGAGCTAAAGATACTATATATGGAGAACATCCAGGGAATACTGATGTATTTAAGGATGAACACTTTCATAGAAGAGATCTGGTTTATTTTAGTGGTCCTAGAGGAAATATAACAGTAAATGTATCTAGTAGTATATTGCAAGTAGAGGATTATGAGGCTGGACTTATGCAATTTCATGCTGAGTTACATAATGCCAATAATGACACTTTAATTATAGCTGTACATAGTTTATATCATGAAGAAGGCAGGGTGGTAAAATTTAACAAGGCTGGTGATAGAGCAAATGCTAATTTACATATACCGTATATTTGGAACTTTCCAGTGTATGTAACTACCTATATTACTAAGTTAGATTAATTAGGATTGGCAAACGAGTTGGGTCCGCTGGGAAATTATTTTATTTTCTCCTCGAGAAATTCGTTTTGCTTTTGACCACCTTGATTATATATATTTATATAAAATAGGAGGTTGTTATGGCATTAAAGACTTATACGCTTACAATAGAGTATGATGAGGATACTGAAGAGGTTGAATACATACAAGAATATATTGATGAAGAAGAGTTTGAGTGCCTAGTGGAATTTGAGAGTTCAGGATGCATTGATATGAGTGAGTACTGGGATAAGGAAACAATGGAGCTAATAGATGAGATATACGACGTAGGAGTGTCCTGATTATGATTAATAAAATGCTTCGCATTTTGGTTAGGGAGGTGTATGCGTAGATATATGATAGGGAAGTCATGGCATGAAGTATTTGAGGATATAGAAGAAGTGCCAGCAGATTTACTAGTGCAACCTGAATGGAGGGATGCAGAGATAGGCGACTGGGTTTTAGCAGATGATGGCTGTGTAATTCAGGTGCTAAGAAAAGGCGAAATGAAGACGGCTAAGGGAAGGAATAAGGTCAGAGGATATGTCGGGACATGCACAGGTACGTTTACTACTGATGCAAAGACTAAGATGGATACCTCTAAAAGGGATAATATCTATTCTTTTAGTGGCAAAGATCGACAAGATGTTCTCTTGGATCGGACCACACTCTCTCAGTCGGAAGAGCTTTTTGTTCAGTACTTAGCATCTGGCATGTCCGCACAGGAGGCTTATTTAAAAGCGTTCCCTACAAATAAACCTGGGTATGCAAATATGATGGCAGGTAAATTGGTTAAAACCGAAAGGATAAAGACTGCAATGAAAGAAGAATTAAAGCCTTTTTTAGAAAAACTTGGAATAGATGAAGAATATATCCTTAGAGGTATAAAGAATACTGTTGAGTTTGCTGATAAAGAAGATTTAAAGTTAAGAGCATTATTTAAATTAGCTGATATAATGGATATGGAAGATAAAAATAGCTCTAAGGTTACACAACTTACAGGAGCTGTATTTCAAGGATTCACAGATAATATGATAGAAAAGGCCGAAAGACCTGAAGAATTACCAGGGAAAGCTACTTAATGTCAAATGGAACAAAAAATAGGAATATGGAAAGGCGACCTGGATTAATAGGTACGACTAAGACTATTGCAAAAGATGTTCAAAAATTTGGCAAAGAAGTTAAAGATGTTACATCAACAATACAAAAAGGGGATTTAGCGGGCGGAAACTGGAATACTAATTTAATGGATATGATAGGATCAAGTATATATGAAGGTATTATTGGTAAGCAGTCTGTTGGGGGTATTGGAAAGTCTGCCATTGAGCGAGCTCTCTTTGGGATTGATTTCCCTATCAACACTGATACTTCTTTGGGGTTCGAAACCAAACCCATAGAAATCCCTGGTGGTAAGTCAACTAGAGATTTTGAATTTACTATAACCAAAAAGTTTGATTAGTGGCAAATATAAATAAACATAATGTAAGTCAGCAAGAAGAAGCTTTGCAGTTGGCTAAGAATGACATGATAGCATTTGGAAAGTTATTTTTAGCTGATGACTTTGGAAGAAGTGAATCCCCTTTCTTCCACTATGAGATTGCAGATGCAATCATGGACAAGAGTATTAGGGAATTAGCAATTATTATACCAAGAGGACATGGTAAAACAGTACTTACTAAATGCAGTATTATGCGTGATTTTTGTTTCACAAAAGAACCTTTGTTTTATGGATGGGTTGCTGCGTCTAGCAAGATTTCTGTTCCGAACTTGGATTATATAAAATATCATTTAGAATTTAATGAGAAGATTAGATACTTCTTTGGAGATTTAAAAGGAAGGAAATGGACTGAGGATGACATCGAGCTTAAAAACGGCTGTAAACTCATATCGAAAAGTAACCTCTCGGGTATTAGGGGAGGAGCTAAGTTACACAAAAGATACGATCTTATTGTGTTGGATGACTTTGAAGATGAAAATAATACCATTACAGCAGAGTCTCGTGCTAAAATCTCTAATCTTATTACGGCAGTTGTGTTTCCTGCTTTGGAACCTCATACGGGTAGGCTTCGTCTTAACGGGACACCTGTTCATTTCGATAGTTTTCTTAACAATCTCATGGTGGCACGAGAACAAGCTAGAGATAAGGGCACAAAATTTACGTGGAAGATAATAACATATAAGGCTTTATTGCCTACAGGAACTCCTTTATGGCCATCGTGGTTTGGCGAGAAGGAGATGGAAAGAAAGAAAAAGTTTTATGTAGACTCTGGACAACCACAGAAGTTCTATCAAGAATATATGATGGAAGTTCAATCAGCTGAAGATGCGATCTTTACCAGAGAACATATAAGATATTGGGATGGGGAGTTTACAAGGGATAATGAAACAGGTCTTAATTATATTGTGGCAAGGGGTGAAGACCCTAAGCCAGTTAATGTATTCGTTGGGGTTGACCCTGCAACGGATAGTGCTCGTAGGGATAGTGATTACAGCGTGCTTATTGTGGTGGCTGTTGATGCCGATAATAATGTTTATGTTGTCGACTATATGCGTAAGCGCTCTTTACCTGTATTGGGTATACCAGGTGACGCTAAAAAGGGCATTGTCGATCACATTTTCGACTACAATAACATTTATGGCGCTAACTTATTTACGATTGAGGACACTACTATGTCGCGTCCCGTTTTTCAAGCAATTATTGCAGAAATGAAAAGACGTAACGATTTTAGTGTTAAGTTTAGAGAAGAAAAGCCTGGCAATAGAATGGGCAAAAGAGATAGAATACAGGAGATATTGGCACAAAGGTTTGCTGTTGGACAGATACATATTAAGAAGACGCATTATGAACTTCAGCATGAGATTATTACATTTGGCCCCCGTATGGGACATGATGATACGATTGATGCCTTGGCTTATGCCTGTAAGTACGCACATCCACCAACACATGTAGGTGAGCGTAAAGGAGAATATTATAAAAAGAAACCAAAAGCAAAAGATTGGGCGGTAGCATAATGGCATTAACTGCAGAACAAAAAGCAAAGTTAGCAAATATTACATTAGGAGAAAATAAAGTGATAAAAAATGAAATAGCACAAATGGATCCAGGTGCTGCTGCAAGTACAGTTAGCAGAGTTAGAAGTGAGTTTCAACGAAAATTTGGAGCTACTGATGAGCAAGTTGAGCATTTATTAGCGCAAATTGGACATGTTGAGTCTGGAAATAAAAATCTATTCCAAGGAAGAAAATTAGAAAGTCAAGGACCTGTAGAAGGGAAGCCTGGAAGGGGATTCTTTCAGTTTGAAACAGAAACAGGTGGAGGCTCAGGAGCATTTCAAACAGCTTTAAATAGGTATGAGAACATGCAAAAAGATACATGGGAGTCGCCTGGATGGTTCAAAGGCGCCAGAAAGTCTGATAATGCTTTATTACTTACAAGAAGCCAGCAAGAAGATATTTTGTTGGCAGACTTATATATGAAAGAAGGGTCTGATCCTTTAATTAAAAAAGCATTAAAAACTGGTAACGTAAAAGATCTTTGGTTGCAAAAGCATTGGGCAGGAGCTACGGTTGGAAGTCAGGAATATAAAGATAAATCAGATTGGTATGACGAGAAGATAAGTACTTATAAAAAGAAATCAGATTGGAGTAGCACTGTAAATAGTGCTTTCGATAAAATAAAAAGTTTAGATGATATATTTGGAGGAGCATTCGGATAATGGCAAAAACTGATAAAGTAGCAGACAAAATACGTAATTTATATGACAATGCAAATAGTCATACTAGAACAAAATGGGAATATATTAACCAAAAAGGTTTTGATTTTTCCAATGACAATCAATTAACTGAAAATGAAAGAGCTGCTTTAGCAGATCAAGGTATGCCTACATTTACTATTAATAGGATTACTCCTATAGTAGAGATGTTAAATTTTTATGCAACAGCTAATAACCCTAGATGGCAAGCTATTGGAGTCGATGGAAGTGACTCTGATATTGCAGCAGTATTTTCTGATATGGCTGATTATGTTTGGAATCTATCTGATGGTAATTCCTTATATTCAAATGCTATAAATGACTGTATTACTAAATCTATAGGTTATATGCTAGTTACTGTGGATCCAGATTCTGACAATGGTATGGGTGATGTAATGATAAAGCAGCCAGAACCATTTGATGTATTTCCAGATCCTAAATCTAGAGATATATTATTCAGAGATGCTGCTTATGTTCTTATTAGGAAAGTATTACCTAAAGGTCATTTAATGCAATTATTTCCTGAATTTAAAACTAAAATTAAAAATGCTTCAAGCCAAAATAGTGATAATAATTTGACAGAAAAGTCTGACAGTTATCGAAAAGATTTTACTCTTAAAGATATACATGATGGAGAGTCAATTAAATCCGATGGAACTTTAGATGAATTAGTTGAGTTCTTTGAAATGTATGAAAAAATAAAGGTTTCATATGTAAATGTATTTTATCAAATACCTCCTTCTGAAGAAGAATTAAACCAAATAAAAGAACAAGTTAAAGTTCAAATGCAAGAAATGCAAGCCGAAATGGAAGTTGAGATGCTAGAGCAAAAAACTAAAATGGAAGCTGCTGTAGAATCTGGAGATATGCTTCCAGAGAGATTTGAACTTGAAATGCAAAAAGCTCAAAAAATGATGCAAGATCAATTAGCTACTGCAGAGCAAGAAATGATGAGTGAAGCTCAATCATCTATTACTAAGATTGAAAATATAGTTATGTCTGAAAAAGAGTTTAAGATCAAATTAGAAGATCCTGAATTTAAGAATGTAGTAGTAGATAATATACAGTTTTATGGGACTAGAATCCAGCAAACATGTGTAGCAGGAGATAAGACATTATATAAAAAAGTATTACCAGAAAATATAACAGAGTATCCTTTAGTTCCATTACATTTTAAATGGACAGGAACTCCATTTCCAATTTCAGCAGTATCACCTTTAATAGGCAAACAACGAGAATTGAACAAAGCCCACCAGCTAATGGTACATAATGCAAGTTTAGGTTCTTCCCTTCGTTGGATGCATGAAGAAGGCTCTATTGATACTGATATGTGGGAAAAATATTCCAGTTCACCTGGAGCATTATTACCAGTAAGGCCAGGAGCTACTCCTCCTACCCCAGTGCAACCTGCACCATTATCTAATGCCTTTTTTGGTATAGTTAATGAAGGTAAAAATGATATGGAATATTTAGCAGGTATATATGCTGCAGCTCAAGGAGATACAGGAGCTCAGCATGAAACATATAGAGGTATGCTTGCAATGGATGAGTATGGGACTCGAAGAGTAAAGCAATGGTTAAAAGCCTCTATTGAACCTGCACTTAGACAATTAGGTAGAGTTATACAGCAGTATTCTCAGGCAGTTTATACTGCACATAAGGTATTTAGGATAGTGCAACCTTCAGCTTTACAGGAAGAAAGACAAGTTGAAATTAACGTACCTATGTATAATGATCTTGGAGAGGCAATAGGAAAATGGAAAGATTATTCAGCAGCTAAATTTGATGTAAGAATTGTATCTGGATCAACATTGCCTGTTAATAGATGGGCTTATCTAGCTGAACTTAAAGATCTTATGAATATTGGAGTCGTTGATGATATAGCAGTATTAGCTGAAACAGACATAAGAAATAAAGAGCAAATTGCTAAAAGAAAAAGTTTATACTCTCAATTACAAGGACAATTGTCTTCTATGGAAGAAGCTATTAAAGACAAAGATGGAACTATTGAAACATTACAAAGACAATTAGTTCAAGCTGGTATTAAAAATCAAGTAATGCAAGCTACTGTTGAGATTAATAAAGAAAAAGAAGAAGTCAAATCTGATATTCAAGAAGAATACAGAGATACTAGTGCAAAACAAAAAATATTACGTAATGTAATGGAGACTGAAGTAGCTAAAGCTACGAAGGAAGTTGGACTTGCAGTTAAAGAAACTCAAAATGTTTTAAAAAATAATTTGCAACAAAGTACTAAGTCATAATATATTACAGATATGTTTTTTAATATAAAACAGGAGAAACCATAATAATGGAAGAAAATAAACAAGAAGGTAACCTAGATATTGAAGCCGCATTAAAAGGCGAAGATACTAGCTCCTCTACTGAGAATTTTTTTGGGGAACTAGAGCAGCAAGTCAATAGTGGCGTAGCTGATGAAGATTTTATTCCTACAGAGGAAACCCAACAGGCAAATGGCCCCGATGAGTCGGTAACCCAAGAAGAACCTGAAGGCTCCGCAAATACTGTAGATTGGGATAGTGAGGACAATCCCTATAAAAAACGTTATAGCGATTCAAGTAGAGAAGCACAGCGTTTAAATAGTGATATAAAGGATTTAAAACCCTTTGTACCAGTCCTAGAGGCGATGAAAAACGATAGTGGCCTTGTTGAGCACGTTCGTGATTATTTGACAAACGGTGGTAACCCCACTAAGACTGTACAAGAGCGATTAAATTTGCCAGAAGACTTTGTATTTGATGGTAACGAAGCTGTTACTGATCCAAATTCAGATTCGGCAAAAGTATTTAATACTCAAGTAGATGCGGTAGTAAATAATAAGGTTAATAGTATTTTGCAACAAGAGAAAGCGAAAGCTGCTCAAGCGCAAGCTCAATTAAACCTTAGAAAACAAGAACAAGAGTTTAGAACAAAGCATAAGATGTCTGACGATGAGTACAAAAAGATGGTAGAAACGGCTAAAAACCACACTTTGACTCTTGAAGATATTCATTATTTGCTAAATCGAGATAAAGTTCAAGGAAATGTTGCTAAATCTACAAAAAATGATATGGTTAAACAAATGAAAAACGTACGTAATATGCCAACAAGTGCTAGCGGGGCTAACAGTCAAGGAAATAACGAAAAGAATCCTGATGATTCTATATTCGATGCTGTTCTTGGAACTGATAGCAGTTTAGATAACTTGTTCGGGTAGAATTAATTTTCAGACCTTCTACTCGAGCGTAATACTCATTAGGAGGTAACTAATGTCTGATTTATTTAGTCTTGGAGCAGTTGGCTCAGCAGTAGCTGATGTTGATGGTCCTGGTAAAGGCGGAGGCACAACGCTAAATACTGGTGTTTTACGTAGAAAGTTTAACTTTGGTGACAGAGTTTCAGAGCTTTCAATTTCGCAAGACCCATTTTTTAGATTTGTATCGAAAGTAGCTAAAAAGCCAACTGACGATCCGCAATTCAAATTCACAGAGAAAAGAAACTCTTGGCATAAAAGGTATGGATATTTATCTAAAATAGGATCTGGTTTTGCTGGTGCAATTACTGGTTCAGAAAATCCAGGTGCAGATACTACTTGGTATGGTAAAATCGGTACTGATTATTCCAATCAAGGAAATGTAGTAAACCGATTCGGGCAAACAGCTAGTTCTCACTACATTGGTAGTGCTAACACTAAGCCTAATTTCTTTTTGCCTGGTCAATTAATAAAAGTTCCTTTCGGCTCTTCATCAGCTAATGTAACTGCTGGAAAAGTTGCTGGACATCACATTGTCAAAGTAACAAGTGTAGTTGATAATGGTAACTATGTTAATTTAACAGGTACAGTTGTTAAAGCTGGTGGTGCTGGTTATTATATGGGCATACCAACAGGACTTGAAGGTGCTGCTAGTGTAACCAAGTCAGAAGAAGCTTTAGCTCCATATAAGGTATACGTTGTGGGAAGTGCCCATGATGAAGGAACTGGGTATCCTGAAACTTGGAAAGATCAACCTTACTCAACAAACTATGGAAGAACTCAAATTTGGAAAACTTCCATGGCAATGACTAATACTGCAAGAGCAACAGTTCTTAAGTATGAGCCAAATGAGTGGTCAAGAATCTGGAAAGAAAAGTTAATTGAGCATAAATTTGATATCGAGCAATCTTTATTGTTTGGTCAACAAAATGATACTCATTATACAACTGAAGGAGCTATTGATTATATCGGTGGTTATGGTAACTTATTTAAATTAGACACAGATACTAAAACATCTGATGACTTTTTAGATGATATGTCAGCCTATATGGATCCTAGATATAATGGTGCTGCAGCTACAGTTTATTTCTGTAGTACAGGAGTTTATAACTGGATGCATAAATTAGGTGGATATTTTGCTAATAACTTAGAAATATCTCCTAACTACAAATCTGATATGGCTTTAGTTGGTAAGAAAAAAGTTATGGGTGTAGATATTACTACGTTCTCAACACCTTATGGTGATATGAATGTTGCACGTAATATTCACTTAGATGGAACGGAAGTTCAAATGGTAGGTATTAACATGAAAAATTGTGCATACAGACCATTAGTTGGTAACGGCGTTAATCGTGACACATCTGTACACGTGGGCGTGCAAACATTAGAAAATAGCGGAATTGACAGACGCGTAGATCTAATCCTTACTGAAGCTGGTATGGAATGGTCAATGCCTGAATCTCACGCTATTTGGACTAAGTAAGGAGAATAAATAATGGCAAATCCAATGTACGGACAAAATAAGAGCGATACCGCTATTGAAAATTCAAAAGTAGCGGTAAAAAAGCCTACTGTTAGAGGAGCTGATATTGCTAATGATACAAATGCATTGTCGCTAGCTTCTTGGGGAGCAGTGTATGATTGCTTGCTTACAACTAACGCAAAAGCCATAGCTGTCCCTTCAACAACAGATGCTGATGTCGGTAAGCAGATAGTTATTAACTTTGTAGCAGCTATTGCTGCTGGAGGCGATCCAACATTCACGCTTGGAAGTGGAGATGTTTTTAGTCAAGCTAGTTATCAAAATGGTACTGGTGTGACTGAATTTCACCCTCCATTAACAACAGATAATACTTTTTCTATTGAAGGTGAAGGTACTAATGGTGGAGTTGCAGTGACATCTTCATTTACTATGACTGTATTAGCTAAAGGTAGTGTACTTCTAGAAGCTAATTGGGTCCACAAAGGAACAGGCTCTGCAGCAGCAGCTTGGACTACAGTATAAGGAGATAGATAATGGCTAACTTAGACAAACAAACATACAAGTCTAGTTGGAATCCTAATGTTGCTGAAATGGTTATTAATATAACAGATGACAATGGGCAAGGCGCTGCAGGAGTTTATACTGCATCAGTCACAATTCCAGAGGGATCTTATATTAATGATATAATTGTTCAAGCAGTTACAACCTGGGACTCTGCTACTAGTTGCAACTTAGTATTGGGAGACGAAGATGATCCAAATGGGTACCTTGAAAATACTAATCTAAAGTCTGGCGGCCTTGAGTCGCCTTTAGCTACTTCAATATTAGCTGAATCAGGCGCTGGATTAGGAGCTGCAGGAGTATACATTATGGATGCAGATGGTACTGGCGGTGGTATATATAAAGCAGGAACTAGAACAGTTACTGCTCAAATTACTACTGGAGGTGCTGGAACGGTCGGAGAAACAAGAGTTGTTGTTTCTTGGTCAAAACCAACTGACGTTGTAAAAGGTAATTACGTAGCATCTTAAGCAAAATGTTGAACCTGGGTGGTAATGGAGTTTCCCCTCCCTGTACCGCCCAGGGGATACTTTAATAAAGGGATTTAATGGCAACATTTATTGATCAAATAACTGGGTTAACAGGCAGTATATCTGCATCTAACACTGAGGTAGGAACTTTCTTGTCAGATGGTGCTAAGGATGTTATTAATAAAATATCACTTACTAGACCAGATGAATTAGGAAAGTTTGCTAAGACATCTACTGATAATGCTGATGATGGAATTTCTATTAATGGAAAGATAATTTCAGTAGTTAGAGAGCATGATAGTTCAACTATATTAAGACCTTGTGGATTAATTAATCAAGTGGATAGGTATGAAGCTAGTGATTCTACTAGTTTAAAGTATAGATCAAAATATAATCCTGGTTATTATATGCTTAATGGAAAAGTACATACAGTGCCAGCGTCTGCTAGTAGTAATAACGCTGCAATTGTTGAGCATATTTCTTTTCCAACTATAGCACATGATGATACTTCTATAGGATCAATTCATAAAAAACATACAGGAGTTACTGTAACGGATGCTGATCCAGCTGTATTTACATGCGCAGAAACTATAACTCTTTCTAATAATGATAAGGTAAAGTTGTATAACTTTGCGGGATCTACTGATTATAATGGAGTTATATCAACGGTTAATAATGTTGGTATAGATGGGGCTAATAAATTTAGAGTGAATGGCTTATCTAGTAGTGGAAGTGGAACTGGAGGGACTGTAGAAACAGTTTTCGAGTCATTTCCTAGTGATTATGAATACTTGGTAGTGTATTATGCATCTATACAAGTTCTTAATAAAAGATTGGCTGAATTTTCTATTTCGATACCATCTGTTCCTGTATTTGGAGGATTCACCAATGTAACAGAGTCAATTCCTACTTGGAACGCTCCTTCTCTTGTTATGCCAGTTGCTCCTGCTGATGTTGATATAGATTTTACATCAGTACCAAGCGCTCCTTCATTTACAAAGCAAATTTTTTCAGCTCCAAGCTTAGAGAATATAGGGGATTTATCTTTACCTAACCCTCCTGAAGTTCCTGTATTTTCTTCGAACTCGGTAGATATATCATCATTAACTGCTCCTGCATACACAGGTCCTGTAGTTGCTCCTGATTTTACTCAAGTTTCGACTTATATAGATACAGATGAGGATACTGAATTAAGTGGTGCTAAGTTGCAACAAATACAATCTCAAATAGCTGAATATCAGGCTAATATATCAAATGCTTTAAATACTTTTAATAAAGATAATGCAAAATACCAAGCAGACATTCAATCTGCTATGAAAAATCAAGATTTACAAGAAGGCCATGATAATAGAATATTACAAACTTATCAAGCTGATTTATCAAAATACCAAGCTGAAGTTAATTCTAATGTACAGTTATGGCAACAGGAAGAGTGGACACAAAAATTTACTAAATATCAAACAGACTATCAAAACTTGTTACAAGAATATAGTGCAAATATTCAAAATGAGCAAGCAAAAGTATCAAATGATTTATCTGTTTATCAACAGGAAATAGGGAAAGCTACAAACAAATTTAGTGCTGAGACTGGCTATGATGTTAGTAAGTATCAATCAGAAGTCAATGCAAATTTACAAAAATTTAGTAGTGAAATTCAAGCAGAAACTGCAAGGCACCAAGGAGAATTAGCTCAATATACAAATGAGTTGTCTGTAGTTTCAGAGAAAAATAATAGAGTTTTACAAGAATTTTCAACAAATTTACAAAGGTATACATCTGAAGTAAATAGTGAAATTCAATCTAAAAGCACAGACTATAAATGGTTAGCAGATAGATTAAATTTATTAAAAGTTCAATATGATCAAGCTCTTGCATTACAACAACCTAGACAAGAAGGAGAATAAAGTATGGCAGACAAAAATACGCCAACATTTGCAGTTTCAGTTACTCCAAAAGTTTCTGTAGATGCTGAAGATGGTGTTTTTCAGGCAATGGAGGTTATTCATGAAGATGTTAGAAAAACATTAGGTGGGAGTGGAACCATTACAGGAACAGGAGTTGAGGCTTTAGGTGGTACTGGTGGCTCATGGTCTGGCGGTACATATACTCAATTAACTAATAGTTCTAATGCTGGCGCAATAGCTAATGATGCTGATTCAGATTTAGTATTTATTAAGCACTTAGGTACATTAGTAGCAGATGGTACAGCAGCCAATGATTCAACTACATCGTTACTTATTAAGCATGATGGTGATGTAATTGCTGAATTGCTTAGTGGTGAAGCTATGGTTTTTCCAAGGCCTGGAGCTAATTCAGCTTTAATATTAGCAACTGGTGATGGTTCTGGTGGAACTAGTTCTAATCACGTTAATGTAGAAGTATTCGTAGCAGGAGATTAGTAAATGCTAGTTAAGGAAATAATGGAAAGAGTAGGTATAACCGAAACAGGTCGTGCTATTGCTTATATTAAGGATGGGTTAGAGGAAATGAATCTAATATCATCTGAGAATATAGTTACTGGAGATAAAAGATCCATAACTAGTAATGGTATTTCTATTGCTGGTGGAGAAGTATTTGATGCTGCTACCAAGGCATGGGATGGTGCTAGTGATGATTCATATTCAGCTACTCCGCCTACAAATTGGACTTTGTATGAAAATGACGCTGGCCATACTGATCCTCACTTTAATAATATAACTTCTGATGGATCTTTGAGGATAAAAAATAAATTTGAAAGTGATATTGGTGATTATATGGGGATACAAAGAAGTTTTACAGTAATCTCTGGAGCTCGATATAATTTTCAAGCATCATTAAGTAGAGGAGATCATCCTTCTAGTTCAGCTGATAGAGCAAGAATTGATATTAGAGATACGACCTCAGGGTCGATTATTACATCAAAATATACTACTGGGACCATTGATGTTAATATGACTTTTACTGCTACAAGTGCCAGTGTAACAATATATATATATTATCAAAATATGGATGATGGCCTCATGGAATTGACTAATGATGAAAAATATATATCTGTAAATAATATATCATTATCAACAGGTATAAATATTATGAATGATTCAAACAATTTGCTTGGTGTATTTGAGCCTGGAGATAAAATAACTGTTAATAATAGTAAGTTTAATGATTCTGATAAATCTGCAAATACTAGCATTGGATATTATACTGTTTCATCTGCTAGCGCTGGAGAAATATTAATAGAAGATGAATTTGGATCTACAGAAACTGCTGGAAATTCCATAACAGTATCTTCTAGTCCAAGTAATTATATGGATATCATTAAAGATAAAAGATATTATAATATTCCATCAGAAGCTATAAGGCTTACTGATATTAAAATTAAAAATCATTTAAATACTGATGATCAATGGAGATCTATACCTAGAATGATAGGAAAACCTTTAAATACAGATAAGGATGAAATTTAATGGCTACAGCTAGAGAATATGCATATTATATTGAAGGCAATAGAATAGCTATTGTTGAAAAAGATACTATACTTAGCAATGGTTTAAATTATGTATATGATCCTAATGATGGTTTAGGAATCAATACTGGTAATGCTGCATGGAAAAGTCCTACTGCCTCAATAACAGATGGTATTCAATTAGAATATACAATGTTACCTAAAGCTAAGGATGGTGGAGATATTGCAGATGAGTCAGATGATATAGATATACAACCTTATTTAGCTAAAGCTTTAGTATATTATATAAAAGCTAAAATAGCTGAAGATAGTATGGAAATAGAAGTAAAAGAATACTTTATGAAAGAATTTAGAAAGATGATTGAAAAGAAAGAATCAGCATATTCAGCTGGACCTAGAATGGTCAGATCTGGTTCTAACGCAATTTTATAAAAATAAACAAACCCGTTCACGCACAGCCAGTGCTTAGGGTAGGAGGTAAATATGGCGATTTTAAGAAAGTATACAGTACAAGAAGCATTAAATATAGATGTAGCAGCTAAGTGGGACGTTCAAACTGCTTTATCTGTAAATGATTCTTATGCTCATGCAACTGAAAGTATTTGTGTAACAGACACTGCTAATGGAATAGATTATCATCAGGTTGCAATTGATGTTGGTGGCAATGATGAAGTTTACTTTTCGTTTGGAGCTGACAAAACAGTAGCTCCATCTGTTTCTACAGATATTCAATTAGCAAATGATAGTCTAACATTCGTAAAGATACCAAAAGGGATAGGTGATCTTATATATTTAAAATTCATTTGTGATACTGGCGAGTCAGCTACTGTAAAAGTGGTACTTATGTAATGGCAGATTTAAATAAATTTTCAGTACAAGAGGTCTATAATATACAAAATAGCCCTAATCCATATTCGCAGTTAATAGCAGTTGATGATACTGCTATATATACTAGGCATATAGATATTACAGATTATCATAATATAATCCTAAGAACTCATGGAAGTAATGGTACTTATGTAAGTTTTTCAGATCAGCCTAAAGATATAGTTACTGCTAATGATTTATTAGTCCATTCAAATGCAAACTTTCAAATACCAATTCCTCATGGAGTAGGAGATAAAGTATATATAAATTTACTAGATGCTGATGCTCAGTCTGATATGTTGTCTAGTCCTAATAATGATTTTGAAAATCCTACGGTATCTAGAGGCATTACTAATGAGCAATGGATTGATGACTCTGTTAGTGCAGGATTAAACATGGAAATTAGTAGCTCTTATGACTTTGCTAGCGACGGAGGAAAAACAACCACTGACGACAAAAGATCTGGAAGTAGATCTATGGGATTTGGAACAAAATCAAATGATGGTGGAGTTATAGCTTTTCGTAAAGGATCTTTAGAAGTTGGTAGAGTATATTCAGTATCAGGATTTCTTAAAAGAGCAGATATTTTTAGCACTGCTGGACAAATGATTGATCATAATATAAGAACAATATCTAGAAAGGCTTCTTTAGGAATAGGCAGCAGGGCTGACTATGTAACAAATACTGGTATTACTCCAGATTTTACTGATATTAATACAATAACACATTCAGGATATGACGATACTGCGGTAAGTAATACTTTTGTTTCATTTTCATTTTCATTTGTTGCAGAAGAAACATCGCATTATATATTATTTGTATCAGATGTTGTTTGGATTGATCATGCAATGCTGCACTATGGAACATTGATAGATGATTTTAAAATTACAGGACCTGAGCATATACAGCTCACGCTAACATAAAGGAGTTATTATGAGTTTTTTTCAAACTTTAAGAAGATCAACTGTGGTGGGGAAATCAAGAAAAAGTATTTATAAACCTCAAGCTGTTACTACTTTTACAGGTGATGACGCTGGATCTACTGTTCCAATTACTGGAACTTATGTTAAGATAGATGCAGGAGGTTCAGCTAGAGAAGGGGCTAGATTTGCTGGCACTGGAGAAGCAGGACAAATATTGTATGTAGAAAATGTAGGTGGAGAAAAAATTACATTTCATAATACTACAGGAACTAGTTTAGGAAACATACTGGCAGCTCAAGATACTATGGCTGCTGGCTCTTTACAGATGTTTATAAGTAATGGTAGTTTATGGCAACCTATAGCAGCAGAAATGAGGAGCTCTTAGTATAGTATATGAGTAAATTAGAGAAAGACATAGCATACATTAAGGGTAAGTTGGATTCGTCTGAAAAATACGCTCAAGAGCATAGAGAGTGGGAGATGGATCAAATAAGTAGCATACGAGATTCTTTAGATAACCAAAATAATAGATTAAGAAAAACCGAAGTTCAATTAGGTTGGTTAAAAGGATTTGGAGCTATGGTTTCAGTTATTATTGGATATATATTTAAAAGGACTTTATAATGTCAAGAACAAACACAAAATATTGGTTTGCAAACCTAGCAAAATATGCAAACCGAAGTAAAAATGCAGATATAGATAAGGCTACTGCAATTGGTGGCTGGGGATTGCTTTCAAAGGCTTCCTTATGGTATGACCATGCTACTAACAAGGCAAAAGCTGGGGTAGAAACAGTTCATAGATTGTTAACTGATGAAAGTTTATTTAGTGAAGCTAAACATCAGGCATGGGTTAGAGACTCTAATAGTGTTGCTAATTCAACTATATCTAGAACATTAACTTCTTATCCAAAAACATTTTGGTATAATATAAATACAAAAGCTGCTGGAGGTTCAGATGCAGATTTGGGTGAAGAAAATAATCCTATTTATCCTAATATTCAGCATCCATTTCAACTTAGTGGTGCATGGGATGTCTATATCACAAGAATTATAGTAAAGACCAATACTCCATCTGCTGCTGCTGGAACTTACAAAGCTGTTTTAGCTACAAACGCAGCTCCAACAAGCACAGAAAAGGATATATCAGGTGCTAATGGAGTTGTGGCAGCAAATAGTACTGCTGGTACTGTCAATGTAATTACACCTTTGATGGGCGGTACAAATCAGGCAAATAATATTGCGCCTATAACTGGAGTATGGACTGCCGATGAATCTTTTGGCATAAAACCAAGTGCTGAGGCAGATTGTGAAAATTGGCAAGGAGAGATATTTATTGAATGCTTTTGTCCTGAATTATATACTTATGGTTTAGGAGAGGAATTTGGCGATAGTGGTGGCAAATTTATGAAAAACTTTATTTAGAAAGGAATAGTATGAGAGATTATTGGAAATTTGTCGGAGTACCAGGCGCTAATTATGACAGTTATGATTATCAATTATTAGTTTCATTTCCTTGGAAAAATGTAGATGGGCATAGCAATTTTACAGTAGAACAATTATGGGAATTATTTCAATATAACGGCCATGATTTTAGCGGATTAATAGGCACTAATAAAGCATGTAATCAAATTGCTCCTGGGCAATTCGTTGGAAATTTATCAAACATTTCTCCAAATGAATCATATTGGATGAAAATGACAACGCCTTTTTCTGCTGCAGAAATTGCAAATGATAATACTTTAAATTTTAATTTATTTAATTTAACTTTAGGTGGACTTGGTGGATACAGAATGGATCAACCAGCTTCATATCCTATATTTAATATTGGATGGCATATGGTATCATATGGTGAAGATGCATCTTTATCTGTTAAAAATGGGTTTAAATGGGGAGCAGACCAGACAAGCGCTGGTCATCATGCTGGAAATTCTCCAGTTAGCAAAATAATTGGAGCAGGAGTAGCTTCTCAGGTACTTCCAGATGCTAGTGATGGAAATAAATTAAAATGGTCGGGATCAGCTTCATTTAAACCAGGGAATGGTTATTGGATGTTTTTTACAAGAACATTAGACGAACAAGAAGGTAGTAATTTTTATATCCAACAAGAAGATGTTGGAAGTAGTGTTACTGGAGCATTTGCAGGGACTCCTGATTATGATGGAGGTGCATCTAGAACTATAGGAACACTTGCTATTAGTGGAGCTAACTATAGTCCATACTCTCCTGCTGTAGGTGCTTGGACAAATTGCCAATATCATAGTCGAAATACAGCTCATTTATTAATCAATCCTCCATTACATATGGTAGATGGTTTTGGTAATGATATATATCTTGGAGGAAACCAAGATGGAACTAGAAATAAAATTTATGATATTAATAATAATGATGTTACAAATAGTAATATGGGTAATAGTCATGTTATATCTGTTGCCAAAAGACATAAACACAGTATTAGTAAAGTTGGTCCTGATTCAACAACCACTACTGGAGCGGCAGCTAGTAAAACTGGTTCCTTTCAAGATACTACTACTAATAATATTTTAGGCGGATATACTATAACTAATTTAACAGGAACAGGACATGGGGCTAGTTTGAAATATAATATAGCTACAAGTAGTGGGAATCCTGTTATGACAATTGCAGCTGGAGATGCTGATGGAGGATATAACTATACTATTGGAGATATTATTACAGTTACTGATCCAGGCAATACATCTCATACAGCTAATTTTGTTGTTAGTGAGCTAAAACATGATCCAGATTATCAATTTTGGACTTCTGGTAAACCAGCTTGCAGTATAGATGTTATCCCGCATCAATTAACCAAATCAAATTATGAATGGGAATATGAGGGAGACTTTAAAACTATGTGGCATTTAAGGTTTGATTTTGAAGATGATCCAACGCAATTCGGATATAATGATGATATTACTGAATCTCATTATCCAGGACTTTTGACTGGCTATAATAATCAATTATTATATAGTAATGGGGCTACTGATAATTCAGGTATACAGTTTAGATATTGGCATTCGGAAGATCAAAAATTTTATATGCTAAGATTGTATACAAATGGAGGAGTTCCTATATCAGATGCAAACATGACAGCAACTAAACTCTTTAATGATTATTGTGTCAAAGTTTACGATGGAAATCCAATTGGCGAGCTTTCATATATGCTTAATCATGGATATTATTTTAAAATGGAAGACTTCACAGACAATCCTAGTGCGGGTTGGAATGAATAAAGGAGAATAAAATGGCAGGAAAAAAATACTGGATAGGAAGTTATCCTGATGCAAATACAAATGCAGCTGGAGCAATAGTTGCAGCTAAGTTTTTTGATGATGATATTGTATACGATACTGACCCTGAATCAGAAAGTTTTGGAGAAGCTTTAAGTATCCCAAATCATGAAAAAGTAGAACAATTACTATCAATTGCAGAGCCGTTAAATACGGGCGTAGTATATGGTACTAATAATGATGCAACTGGAACTTTTCAACAAGCTAAGGAAGATAATTCTGGAGCTTTTAATAAATGGCAATCTTTCATAAGAAGCAGTAAATTAGCTGCAAACTTCGCTGCCAATGAAGAGCCTGCCAATACAGCAGCTTTAGCTGCACTTGTAGATGCAATGTTTGTTGAAGCTGGATTAATGGAAGGATAAGGAGAATAAAATGGCAACAGTAACATATAAATTAAGTGGATCTTCGCATACTGGGCTTAGCTTGCCCTTTTCTAAGCATCCCTTTAGAAAAACAACAATAACAGTAGAAGAGCTTGATAAAATATTCATGTTTAATCTACAAAAAATAATAGGACCTGGATATGCATGTATTAAAGATGGTATAGGTCAAGATGGAATATGGATGGGGAGCTTAGCAAATTACACAACCCATCAAGGAGTAACCGTTCAAGGATATGCGCTTCAAACTATTGAACTATCACCTGAATATATTACAGAAACAATGGGAGAGCAATGGTATGATTATGAAATGGAAGATGTTACTGGTCAAATAAAAAGAGGGTGGAATTTTGTAGGATGGCCATTCAATAGTAATGGGACTAATGCTAATAAGTCTTTTACAGATCTTGATGGTAGAAATTTTACTACTGCAATATCTTACAACCAGGTAGGAGACGGATCTTTAGCAGGGATGCAAATGGGTGAAAGTGGTTGGGTAGGTACTTATGCTGGAGTTCCTGGTCAGTGCCTTATGTTAAAATGCGAACCTCATGCTGATACCCCAGGTGACGATCTTTCTACAATAAAGCAGATATTTAGAAAGCCAGAGGCTAATACTACTGGCACTCATATGGGTCCAATTAAAACTTTAAGTAGATTCAATACTCAAAATCCTTATAAATGGAGTAATATTCAAGAAAATCTACTTGAAATAAATTATAAACAGGTTTTTATTAAAAATCCTGATGATACTGATAATTATGGTATTAGAAATATTGATGGTATTCAGCTTTTAAATCAAAGATATAGCGGTCCTCAGGTTCCATTAAACGAAAAACCACATTTATGGTGGGGCGGTACTGGTCATTGCGATGTAGAACTTTCTGTTGGGGTTAGTACTGGAGCAATAACTGCTGTAGAGGTTAAAGAACAAACTATTGCAGGTGGTGCAACTATAACAGAAACAGATGGAGAATTTTTTGATGGAACATTGCATGTAGACAATAATGGAACTAATCACAATATAGTCGCTGGAGGTGGTCAGATGGTATATATATCTGGCGTATCTGGATCTTATGCTAGTGCTGTGAATGGATTTAGAGAAGTTTTGAGAGTTAGTGCTGATCAATTCAATATTAAATTAAACAGTCCTGTATTCGCTGCTGGAGGATCATTTACTCAAGGTTCAGATTACAACGGAATGAAATGGAGATGGTGTGGAGATGGTTATGAAGGTATGGCTAGAGGACAAGATGGTGGGGCGGAATCAACTAATATGGGACCTGATCTTGTATGGACTTGGGGCAACCATTCAGGAACACCTCCTACTTATAATAAGAATAAATACGATCTAACTCGTTTAGTGGAAGGTACTCAAGGATTGGTAACTACAAGAGGTAGCTGGAGCGGACATAACGGAGGTATAACAGCAGTTCCTACTGTGACTGGCGGAAGTAGTATGGGCAGTTCTCCTACTTTATCATTAACTGCATTGAAATTTAAGGCTTCTTCTGGATCAGCAATACATTATACACAAGGAGAAACTTATCTAGATATAGGTAAATGGTTTGCAGATAGAAGGTCAAGCTCTGATTATTGGTTTGGATTTGGAAATGGCGATACAGTTAAACTAAGAGTATGGGATCCTATTAATCAAGCAATGTATGCTGGCAAAGTAGTTGATAGTAGCGGTAATCCAGTTAGCATACAATACTATGGAAATTCTCAATGGGGTGCATCCGATGAACTTGCTTTTAATAGCACAACTGGATGGAAAGACCATTGGAATGAAGTAAGAGGTGTATTTTTAAGACCAACAACTGGAGTGGGAATAAGATTGTATGAAATAGATGCAACTAACTAAATAAGGAGAGGGGAAATGAATAACGAAAGAAGTGCTAATAATGTACTTTTAAACAAACAAATCGTAAGAGTAGAATATCTTACAGATAAAGAAGCTATTGAATTAGGATGGAAAAGCAAGGGAATTTCATTCCAACTTAATGATGGAACCTGGATAATAGCTCAAAGTGATAACAATAAAAGCAATGCAGGTGCATTACATTGGAGCAATGAAGCTAATAAAGTTCAAGGAGTATTGAGCTCTATAGATTTAAATCAATGTGTGTGTTGTGGGAAAAAAGAGGGAAACAATGAAATATAAAAAACATGGAACTTGTTTGAAATGTAATAAAAAGCAAGACTTACTTTGGTGGCTTCGTGTAGAGTTCTGTGGTAAATGTATGGATATAGACAGAGCTATGCCTAAAGAATATCAAAAGACTCTTATTAGATTAGCTGAAGGTATAGGCTAGTTTGTTAAAAACTCTTAAGTTTTGTATATTATCGACAATTAAAAGGGAGTTTTTTATATGACATCACAAGATAAAGGTGTAATGAGGAGAGTAATAGTTACTCCAGATAAACACTTTCCGCTTCACGATGGACCAGCTATTAATGTTCTTTGTCAAGCAATTGAAATGATACAACCAGATGCATATATTGATTTGGGGGATGTAGGGGAATGGAGTGCTTTTTCTGCCTGGAAATGGAAAAGAAAGACAAAGCCTCCATTAGAATTTATAGTACCAGAGTTAGAACAAGATGTTAAAGATGTTAATGAGGGAATGGATATTATTGACGAAGCTTTAGATAAAGCTAAGTGTCCCGAAAGACATTTTTGCGAAGGCAATCACGACAATTGGTTAAATATGTTTGTTGATGCACATCCTTATTTGAAGCAATATAGGTTCGATAAGGCCGTAAAACTTGCTGATAGGGGGTATACATACCATCCTATGGGAAAGCGCCTTAAAATGGGCAAATTGTACTTCTATCATGGCAATCAGTACGGTGGGCAATATCACGCAGCAAACCATATTAGAAAGTTAGGCTGTAATATAATGTATGGACATTGGCATGACCTGCAACAACATAGTGCTACTCATGTAGATGGACCAAAGTCTGCTTGGAGTATAGGTTGTTTAAAAGATATGGCTGAAGAATCTAACACATGGTTACAAAATAGAGCTATCAATTGGGCGCATGCTTTTGCGGTAGTAGATTTTTATAATAATGGTTTGTTTACAGTACATGTAGTGCAAATTATTAATGGCCGTACCAGTCTATGGGGGGAATTAATAGACGGTAATTAAATGAGGTAATAAATGGAAGAACAAATACAAGACGCTGCATCGCAGATGATAGGTAAGTATGGATGGATGTTTATATCTGGTATGCTCTTCCTTTTATTCAAATCAAGTATGGAGTCTATGATAGAAGGATTTAAAGTATTCATAGGCGATGATCTTAATACAGATGATGTAGTTACTATAGATGGTAGGCCTGCTAGAGTTGTTAGAGTAGGTATGTGGAAAACTATATTCTTTGTATATGATGTTGATTGTATTGGCGATAAGCCTATAATCAAAGGTGGTAGTAAAATGGCTATTCAGAATGACCAAGTTAAAAATCATACAATAGAAAAGCCATTACCTATGTTAGATTTAAGTAAGTGGGATTGCAAAAAAGAGAAGGATTGAACCAAGAGATTATTATTATTATCCTTGCTATTGCACTTCATTTCATACTTGAAGAAAACCCAGGTCCTTGTCCTACCTATTGTAAGGTAGAGCATGAACATAATATTAATATAGAGGAGTTAGTAAATGAATAAAAAAATAGATGAATTTTTAGATAAAGTAAACATTGATGTAGATGAAATTAAAGGTGAGATTCAATCTGTTATAGATGATGAAATAAATAAAGTTAAAGTAGAACTTAAAGAAAAGATGGAAGATAAATTTTCAGACGAGGGTCAGAAAAAAATTATACAAAAAATTAATGATGCGGTAGATATTCCATTCTTATCAGAGAAAATGGAAGAGAAGATATTTACAGCGATATTTAATGTAGTTAAAGGTGTATTAAGAAAGATCTTTTAAGTTATGGCCAAAAAGCCTCTAGTAGAGAAGGCTGTAAAGAAAATAGAGAATGGTAAAGAAACTGAATATATTGAACAGTTTTCTCATATAAAAAAGAAGGGTAAGCATAAACGTGCCAAAAAGAGTAGCAAAAATAACTAAATTTGAAGGAGGAATGAATACAGGGGCATCTCCTCAAGATGTTCTTGATAACGAAGCAGTTGAGATTACTAATGGAGATATTGATGTTGTTGGAAGTATATCTACATTAGGAGCATTTAAAGCTCATGATGCTGCAACTGTTCCCTCTTCTCATGGTGGCGGTAATATTACTATAAATCCTGGATATGGATTATTTCCATTTAGTCACGACAGAGCAGGAGCTGAAGCAATAAATGTTGTAGACAGTCCTTTTGATATTTCTGCTGGCAAATGGTCTGAAAGTGCAAGTTCTGATTGGGCGACAAGTGCTAATGTTGCTACATTTACTCGATCAGATAATGCTGATCATGACTTAATTAATGCTGCCGCAGATAGACCTGTTGCTGGGACTGGTGGGGTTCAATATACATTTAAATTTAAAGTTACTGCAGTGACTAGTCCTGGTAATTTTACTAAATTTAGAATACTGGGTGGGACTGGTCAGTTTGCAGCTGGAAATGTTGATTTACCTGGAATTGATGGGTCATGGTCTTCTTCTACAATTTATTATGTATCATTTACATCTCATGCTGATGCTGCTTCAAATCCATTTACAATAAGAGCAGCTGGCTCTGCTGCATGCAATATAAGTATTACAGAGCCTCATCTTTACAGATCTAGCAATGATGAAACTGGAGATAGCTATCTAGCATTAGCAGACGTTTCCTCTACAGATGCAGATATTTATGTATATTCAAAAAACAATGGATGGTCTACAAAGGCAGTAACAAATTTAGCTTCAACAGCAACAAGCAATGCTCAAATAAGTTATTACTATGCAGATGGAGCACTGAGAATATCTGATGGTAATTTTGGAGCAGCAAATAAAACTAAATGGTATGGTTATATTGAAAGAAGATTCTTTGGAGATGGTGTTAATGGATATGATGTGGGAAGCACTTTTTCAAAGGGATACAATCAATCTAGATGGCAAGCTACTGATGCTGAATTAACCGCCTTACCAGTAAAATCTGCTCATGCAAATGGAATCCCTAGTGGAATGCCAAGTAACTATACTATTCCAACATATGGAACTCTTCCTGATGTAAATAATCCCATATCTATTGAAATAGAAACCCTTCATGATATTGGTGAAGGTAATGGAGCTTTGATGGGAGAGCAATTTTCAGACTTAAGAGACTGGAATGGAGCTGGTGGATCTGGAGGTACTTATAGTGTATGTACTGGAGAAGAACATGTATTATTAGTTAGATGTAAGCTCACAGGTAGTCATATAGTATTTGACCAGACAGGAACTGGCTCTAATGGTACAGGACCTATGATTGGTATAGATAGATTTTGTTCAGCTGGCGATCATATAATGATAAAAGGATTTGATAGTGATACTGATGGCGGTGGCGATAGGGATTACACATGGAACTGTACAAGGATTGTAAAAGAAGTTGAAGGTGGTATTCATGGAGAAACTAGTTGGAATCCAAATAAAATAAAATTTACTACCGATATTGAAGGACCACCATCTGATGACGCGATAGAAGGTTATTTATACAACCTATCTAGAAGTAATTGGTACGATTCAAATAACAAAAATTTAGAAATAGCTGTATCAACTCTTTATGATGATTCTAAGCAAGAGTCTCCATTGTATGTCACTGATGCTAATTTATCGCCAGATAATATTGTTTGTGCTTATGGTGGCTACACTTCTCTTAGATTGCATTGCTTTGTATGGGCTCATCCAACAAATGGGCTTCACTTAACATATCCAAGAGTTAGTGGATTTAAAGTGTATATGAGAAGAGAGAATACTCCTGATTGGTATTTACAATGGGAAATTGATATTTCTAGGGGTGTTATAGGTAATCTCTCTGAAAATGCAGGAGATGACAATGATACTTCTGATGCGCAAAGTTTGCCAGGCAAAGGATGGCAAGATGATGAACTTAATACTCATGCAAATTGTGCTCATTGTAAATCTGAAATACAATACTCTTTAAAATTGGGCTCTACTTACGAAACTGAAACTGGTTATCCTCAAGATATTTCTAGTATAGGATTCGAAGGTTTTTCAGCTGGATTTAAAACAGCTGTATTGGCCAATAGAACCGTTTATGCTGGAAATGTAAATATAAAGGATAAAAATGGGGTTTTAACTAAAAAGGGTGACTCAATGTTAAAATCTCAGATAAACAAATTTGATACATTTATTTATGATAGAGTTATAGATGTATCGGTCAATGATGGTGATGAAATAATACATTTAGAAGAATATGCAGATCGCATACTTCAGTTTAAAAAGAGAAAATTACATATTATAAATGTCTCTCAAGACATAGAGTTTTTAGAAGATACATTTATACATAAAGGAGTTAAAAATTCAGCACAAGTATGTAAAACTGATTTTGGAATTGCATGGGTTAATCATTCTGGAGTTTATTTGTATGATGGAGAGAGAGTTGTAAATTTATTTGAGAAAGCTAATAGAAAGTTAATAAGCAAAGAAGAATGGGAAGAATTTACAATAGCTCTTTCTACCACGCCTATGATTGGGTATATTCCCAATAAAAGGCAATTATTAATTGCTCAGCATAATGCTTCAGGACATAATGGTCATATTTATATATATAATTTAGTTCATCAATCATGGTCTAAAGGTGGAGATGATAGCGTAATAGATAGTACTCAATTAACTAATTTTTCAAATGATTGGGATGGAAATTTAATATATGCTTACAATACAAGCCTTTTAGAATGGGATCCTACGCCTTTAGCTACAGCAAGTCCAACTTTTACATATATTACAAAAGATATAGACTTTGGTAATCCTGCTGTTAGAAAAAAGGTTTATAAGGTTTATGTAACATACAATGGAGGCACTTATACAGGGCAACAGAATACAACTAAAATTGTATGTACAAGAGATACTAGCAACGATTTAGATGGAAAGTATATGGATATATATTTTAGACAAGATAGTACTGCGTCTGGGGTTGTTGGAAAAACATTAATTTGGTTTGATACTAACTCTTCTGGCTCTGCACCTTCAGGAACTGGTGGTATAGGAGCATATGATGATGAAATTAAGGTTGACCTTGAAACAGATGATACAGCGGAAATGGTTGCTGCTGCCATAGCTAATGCAATAAATCATCATAATAATGGCGATGGAAATGAAGTTGCTATTGCGACAGTTAACGGAGATGTTGTTACAGTTACAGATTCTTTAGAAGAAACAAGAACAGCTGCAACAAATGGAAATACATCGTTTACTGTTACAACTCCATATGCTGGAACTTCCAGTTCATCTACTACAAACGTTGACGTTGAGTATAGTGTAAATGGAGCTAATGTATTCAATGCTATGAGTGCAGACTTAAATAGTAGTTCACCTAATCAGAATATTGCTGAATGTATCCCAAATAATTTAGCAACAGCTAATAATATATATACATTTCAACTTAAATTTAACGGTACTGTATCAAGAACTTTTAAAATTAATGATATATCGATTGTTTACAGAGAAAAGAACGTAAAATAGTATGGGTTTATCTAGAGCAGAAAGAAGAGCATTACATTCTAAGCAACAGAGGAATAATCCTAAAAAAGGTATTCCAACTGCCAATGAATTACAAGAAGGAGTTACAGTATTAAGAGATACTCCTAATGGGTTGTTTGAATATGTAAAGCATAATGGGATTGTATATAAAAAATCTTTAGATAGAGAGATAAATCCTAGAGGGGCTGGTAATCCAGCTCAATATGATGTTTCTGGAACTTCAGCTCCAACTGGAAGCGGTTTTGGACCAGTACCAAATCCTCCTCAATTAGGAGTTCCACCAAAGGATACAGATCCAGTAACAACATCTGCTCCTGGTGATGGAGACATTCCATTGTATAATGGTAAAAATTGGGTATCACGAAATTTAAGTGAATTAAGAGCAGGCTCTGGATCGGTACCAGTAGCTAATGGAGGAACAGGACTTGCGGCTACAGAATTAGCTACAGATGCAGATGGTACTTCTAAGCCTGGGCCAACATTTACTTTAAAAAATACAGTAGATAACGCTTATGGACCTATAATTGAACTTCAAAATACTAGAGCAGGTGAAGCTGGGTCTGATGCAGATGAATATGATAATGATTCTTCTGGTAGTATTAAATTTACTGGCACAAAGCAAGCTGGAACCACTGTTCAAACTTCTAGCATTGAAGGTGGATTTGTCAATTCTGAGACAAGTGAGACTCAGGGGAAGATAAGTTTATTTACTACCACAAATAATACTGCTAATACTCAAACTAAAGAAGGATTAATTGTAAAGGGAGTTACTGGGACTTCAGCTAGAGTTGATGTTGATATTGCTAATCACTACGATTCATTGACTACTGTAGCTGGAACGTTGACTTTGGGTAACAATCAATTGACAATGGGTCGTCAAACATCAGCTAAGATTAAGATGATAGCACAAAGTGGTAGTAATACACCTGGTGAAGATTTATCTATAGATGCTGGTCAAGGAACTGGAAGTGGTGCAGGTGGAGATATACAATTCAAAACAGCAAAGCCAAATAGTGGTGGAGCTACTGATGTAAATCCACTTACCAACCAATTAATAATAGATGCTAATGGCGATTTAAGCATGAATAGTGCAAGGAAATTTTATTTCGATGGCGCTGGTGGTGGTGGAGACACATATATAAGTGAAATCTCTGCTAATTCATTAGCTCTTACAGCTGGAGGTTCTGAGTTTCTTGTTGGAACTGCAACCGAAATGAGAAATAAAATACCACTCAGAATACTTGAACAGGCTGGTGAATTAGGTACGGATGTTGCTGGGTATGGTCAATTGTGGGTTAAAAATACTACCCCTAATAATCTATGGTTTACAGATGATACTGGACAAAATTGTCAAATTACAGATGGAACTTCTCTTGCAGTCAAACCAAAGTGGAATTTTTCAATTGCTGGATATGCTAAAAATATTAATGATACTAAATGGCGTTGGTTTAACTCTCATTATGCTGGTTCAATTACTAAAGTAACTACTCCTGGAGCATTGGCTTTTGCTGCTTCTTGGTCTGACATGGATTCAGCATTTATACCTTCTACGTCTGGAACTTTAACCGATATAAGTATTCTCTGTAGACAGATAGGGGCACAGGATGATATTAGGGTTGAAGTGTATAAAATGACTCAAGCTACAAATTGGTCATCAATAGGATCTCCAATAGCTTCTACTGCAATGGCATATAAAACTGTTACTACTACTACTAGCAATTTGCATGCACACGATGGATTTACATCTACTCCATCAACATCATTTGCTGCGCATCAACCATTATTAATTACAATTAAATATCCATCAACATCAGGAAATAGTTCACCATACTTAAATATAACGTTAGAAGGGACTTATGATAACTAAAATAGATACAGATGATTTCTGGATGTCACCAGAAGACGAGCGATGGGAAATATTGCTCGAAAAGATTAATGAAATTGTAGATTCGATTAATAGTCAATAATTTAATTTGCAAAAGAATATAAATGTGTTATATATTATGATGAAGGAATACCATAAAAAAGGAGAATTATATGAGTTACGGTAGCGGAAGAAGCTCTTATCTTTTGAGGCGTGACATGGCGAGAGATGAAAAAAAATTAAAAAGTGCGATTAGTTCTGCTCAAGCACAAGAAGAAAGCGCAGAAGCTGGCTCCACTTATGGTAGTGCTGCTGGTTCATTAGCTGGGGGTATAGGCGTTCCGTTAGCTGCTACTGCATTAGCCAATTTTTGGAATCCTATTGGATGGCTTGCTGGAGCAGCTGGAGCTGTAATAGGGGCTGGGGCTGGTAGTTACATTGGCAGCAAAGCTGGTCAAAAAATAGCAGGCGGACCTGGCTCTGTTGATTACCAAGGTAAATTTCATCAACAAGAAAAGCAAGATGCATCAAAAGTTATTGCTGAATCAATTAAAAGAAGAAAAGAAGGTGATGTAATAGGAGCTGGTACTTCTGCAGTAACTGCGGGTACTATGTTAGGCGTTGACAAGGCTTTTGCTGTTGGAGCTGATGATGCATTAAAGACAGTTACTGAAAAAGGTGCAAATATAGCTTTAGATACTACAAAAGCAAGTGCTTATGATAAGTTCTTAGAAGGAATTAACAAGACATCTTTACAAATTAAAGGTGGACTTAAAAATGTTGTTGAGTCTGAAATTCCTGATTTAAAAACTATAATGGGTCAATATGGGAAAGAAGGGTCTAAACTAGGAGATCAATACTGGTTAGATTATTATACTAAAGAGTTAGCAAAAAGAACTGTAAAGGAGAAGTAAATGTATGACAATTTAAGCCAATTTTTTGCAGGAGAAGGTATACCAAGTAATTACCATGAATATTTTGAAGAATACGATCCTTCTAAAGAAGAAATATTAGATGATCAATTTGCTTTAGATAGTAGGACAGCTAGGTTTGAACTAAATAAACAAAAACGAGCATTGCTTGGACAAAGCGCTAAAATGGGCTTTGCAGCTCATGGACAGCATGATGCTGAATCTGCAAATTTAATGGACATATTTGGAGATACTCAAAATTTAGCAGCATTAACTTATGAAGAGGATGTTAAGGATGTTAAAAATAGTTGGTTGCAATCTCAATATGATATATTAGCTACAATACAGGATGATATAGATGCAGACAATATGACTGCTCCTGAGTTAGCTGGAGAAATTAATCAAAGAGATGATCATTGGGAGATGAAAAATTTAGACAATTATTACGGGACAGACAAAGAAAGAAGGTTTTTAAGATATGCATATAATTCTGGAGCTGGTGGAATGGAAACATGGAAAAATATGGCATATGGAGATAAGCTAGAGTTATATAATAAATGGATTGAAGTTAGAAATACTCCAGCGGTGTCAAACTTAAAAACTCCAGATAAATAAGGATAATATATGGCAGACAGATATGCAAATGCGTTAGATAAATTTTTAACAGAATTACCCTATCTATTAATAGAGAATAATAGACGTAAGAATGAAAGTGCATTAGCTCATGAAAGAGCTTTGCAATTAAAAACATTAGATCAAGTTGATCCAAAGTATTACGAATATAATGATGATGGCAGTATAAATACTAAAAATAGTATGATGGCTCAACAAGAAGGAGTTAAATGGCAATTAGCTGGAGCTTCTGCTGGTCTAGGCGATGCATCTAGCTTTGCATATGGAACTCAAGATGAAAGTGCTGGTGCTTACACACATGATGATTATTCAAGAGATAAAGCTGCTATAAATGAATTAACTTTAAGCGAGAATATAGGATATAATGATGCCTTAAATATAATTAATATGGGCTTATTTGATATGGATGGTGATGAGTTAATGCCTGGCGGTGCATCTGCAGAAGATATGGCTGAAGCTATGACTGAAGGTGATTGGTGGAATGTCAATAAAGGCAAGATAAGAAAAAGGTCTGATTCATATTTTCAGGGCGTATTAATGAATCCTCAGTTTATGGATGCTGAGAAATATCAATCATATAAAACTAACGAAGTTGCAATGAGACAAACTCAATTAGAAAATCTTATTACACAACCTGCATATACTACTGCTCAAGAAACTGTTAATACACTTATGGATGCAGCGGGTACATGGCAAGCAAGAGCTGGATTAAAAGCTGTAAATGATGATGGAGAAACTCAATATTATAATCCTAATACTGGTAAAGAGATGGACCTCGATGATTTTGCTAGAGAGTTTTCAGCTACATATCAATTAATGACATCATCCCAACCATTAGAATGGATGCATCAGCATTATAAGAATGGTGGTCGAAATAATGCAGTAATCAAGCAATTAATAAAAGAGAGTCCTGGGCTATCACAAAACTATATAATACCTTTATTTGATGAAATGGAGACTATATCAAATACACGTAATGCATATGAACAACAATCAGTTGCATTGACAGACTTTAGTGAGCCTACTGCCATACCACAAGATTTAGATACTGCATTAAAAGCATTTCAATCAGAAGATGCTACTGGCAATATGAATGTTACAGATCCTCTTGCTGGTCCGCAACTACAAACAGGACAACCTCAATTAGGAAATGATGCAGAAAGAATTAGAGTATTAACTGGAAAAGGTGTAGATCCTCAATATATAACTATGTTAGGAGATTCTATAGCTCAATACACTGATGACGATATATTGTATGGATCATGGGAAAATGCATATATAACGGAATATGATCCTAAAATTAATCCAGATGCATATGAGGATATAAATAATATACAAAATGAAGAATTAAAGAATTACGTAGTAAATAGAATGACTGCAACAGAGCTAGGTGAGTTTAAGCAATATATTAACAGGGCAGATGCTGGAGTTGATGATGTTACTCCTATATTGACTGGACTTACAGATGATTTGATTTCCGAAAGAACAGATACTTACGCAAGGGAGAGAGAAGAGTATGTAGCTGCTAATCAAGAATATAAAGATACATATGCTGAGAAATGGGCATTAGAGGCTGAAATAGCGTCTTTAAGAGAGTCTTTAGATCAAATGCATGATATAGAATATGAAGATGGAGATGATCTGTTTTACAATGTGCCAGTTATAGGTCGTGCACAATCCAGGTCTGTAGTTAATGCAGGTGAATCAGAAATAATAGGTGAAGCAGGTAGTAAATTGTTTAATACTATTCAACAGAAAGAAAAAGCATTAGAATCTTTAAACTATTTATTAGGACATACTGATGGAGGACAACTAGCTACTACTCAAGTTTCTAGAACTAGTAGCGCAAGAGCTCCTATGCTAGAAAATCTTGAAAATCAAAGATTAGAAGCTCAAGAAGCTAAAGAAAGTCTAGAAAGATTAATAAAAGAAGAATTAGATGACTTGCCAGAATTGTATAGAACGCAAGGTGGTAAGTTTTAAATGAAAGGTAATAATGGCTAGAAAGAATAGAAAAAAATTTAAACAAAAATTAATTGCATTACAGCTAGAGCTTCAAGAAAAAGAAGCTGCATTGCATGATTCTATATTTAATAGTTTCCCAGACCATATCAAGAGGGAATTTAACTTATTAGATAGTTTAAATAGGCCTTTAATGCCTAATTCTGGAGCTTATAGTCCAGGATCTTACAATAAAGGGGAAAAATCTTTGGATGAATATCCTAGACCTAAAAAATATATGGGTGATTTATGATTGATATATTTACATTAGAGGATTTAGACGAAGACACAGAAAATAACAAGGAGTAAAATGTCCTATACAAGTGCATTTGAAGATTATATAAATGAATTGGGTGGAGAGCAAGATGCTCCTAAACAAGATAATTACTTACCAGGCTTATTAGCTCAACCAGTAGAAACTAAAGATAGAAATTCTATATACGATTTCTTGGGAAATGCTGCGTGGGGTGCATTAGATGAAGCAGGATTCGCTATTCCAGGAGTTATAGCCAAGCAAGCAGGTATAGATCCTATAACACCAGAGACAGGATTAGGCTCTGCTGGTGAAGTATTAGGTAGATTTGGTGGATTTATGCTTGGTGCACCTATGAAAGTAGGTGTTAAAGCATTAGGATTTGCTGCTAAACCATTTATTAAAGCTGCTGGTAAACAAACTATAGCAGGCGTTACTAAGAAAGTAGCAGGAGAAGGGGCCAAATTAGCTACTAAACAAGGTGCTAGTAAAGGTATTAGTTCTGTAGTATCTCAAGCTACTGCTAAATATCAAACATTAAATCAAAAAGCTAAGTGGTCTGCTGATTTAGCTAAGAACTTTGGTGGTACATCTAAAAAGATTTTAAATAAAACTGTTGAAAATAATATCAAAAAAGGTGTTATAACCAGAGCAGAAGGTAACGCATTAAAAGAAGTGTTCAATAAAAATATGAGAACACAATCATTCGATGACTTTATAGGGTTAATGCAAGCTAGATATCCTGGTAAAAAAGGATGGATGTTTGGTGAGATGCTTAATGAAGCTGTTATATGGGGTACTATTGACGGATTAATGGAGTTCCCTAGAGCCTATGCTCAAGATAGACCTTATGATAAATTCCAACCATTATGGGGTGTTGGTATTGGTGCTTCTATGGGTATCGTACAAAGGTTTATGCCTGGTGGAAAAGCTTCTTCATTTAGAAAAGATTTTATGGATGGTATAAAGGGTGTATTTGCTAGAGGCACATTTAGAAATATGAGCTATGAAGACTTAGTATCTCATTCAAAAATACATGCTGGATTCAAGAAAACAAATGAAGCTAATCCTATATATACAAGAACAGTTGATTATCAGGGACAACAATTTGATGTAGATTTTAGAAGCCCAGAGATGCTTGACAGTAAGACGATAGATGGTAAATTACTAGGAAAGGAGACTAAAGCTGAAATACTACGAAGGGCAATGACTGGAGCCACTAGTGATCAAGGTAAAGAATTGATTAAATGGGCTGCAAAAGAAGAATGGGAAAATATATCTGATAACTGGAAAAGAATGCTATTAACTGGTGCAATATTCAATATGCCTGTGCTTGCTGAAATGGACAATCTTGATCAGATGGCTCCAGAAAGTTTAGCAACACAGTTCCTTATTGGTGCTTTTATGGGCAGAAAAGGTATGCCTAGTAGTATGGACCTAGGAAGAAGAGTTAATCACGTTAGAAAAGGATTATCCGCTTTAGGTATAGAGCCTCAACAATTAATAGCAGAGGTGCCTACATTTGGTGCTGCTGGTGTAGCTGAATTAAATCCAATGAATAATCATGAAAATTTAAGATCTATACAAGATGACATGAGAGATCCTGGTATTGGTATTATTACTACTGAATATGATACATTTAGCAGGTCATTAGAGCCTGGTGAAGAGTCTGTTGCAATGGCTTCTGGTAAAGAAGACCTATCTATATTCGAAGAGTTGCATTATTATTTAAATGGTACAGCCAAAGAAGGTGAACATGTATTATCTTTAGATGAAATACCTGTGCAAGTAGCTAGACAAATTCAAAACAGAATTAAGAACAAAGAATGGGATGTGCTAGAGGGTGGAAAAATAAAAGATATTGAAGATTTTAGAACTGTTATGGATGAACAGGTTGAAACTTCTGCAAAGTTATTTGAAGATCAAATAGTTGAAACAGTTAAGACTATACTTAGAGAGCCTGGTATGGATATTCCTATTACAGATAATGAAATGTTTGGTAAAATACCTAAACAGGTAGATGTATCTGAAGAAATGAGAAGAGCTGCTAGGGCTGGAGAATTAACTACATTAAGAGGTGATGATGGTACTGTATTAAGTGGAGATGAAGCAGTAATTGCATTGAATGAAACAGTATTAAAGATTAATAACTTAGTTAAAACAGCAAAACAGATAGGTAGAGCAGAGGAAAATACTAATCCAGATACTAATATTAAGTTTATAAACAATGAGGCTACATTTGAGCAAATAAATGGATATCTAAGTCAAGCAGAGAGTATGATTAATAATCATTTGGGCAATAAAATACCTATTAACTTTTCTGAAATGCCTGATATTGCTGGATTCTTGCAGATAAATCAGATTAAAAAAGCCAAGAAAGCTATATCAACTCTATTTGACAGAAAGAATGTTGATCATGATGAAATTAAAAAAGCTTTAATCAATTCTGGTATACTAGTTAGATCTGATGATTCTCTAACAGACACATATTTTATTAAAGGAGATATAGGTAACGTTGATATTGTTAATGCTCCTAGTGATGCTGATAGATCTTCTGCATATAAATTATTAAATTCAATACATAGTATTATGTCAGCTAAAAATCAATATGATCCTGATACATCTGGCCTTGAAATACAAATAGATTATAACAATATTATAGGTGGCAAATTTAGTTTAGCAAATCAATTAGGTATAAGAGGATTAAACACTAGTGAAGGTATGCTTACTATGTATACTAGAGATATAGTAAGAACTATTATAACTGACAATATAGCTGGATCTAATTTAACTAGTGGACATATAGATGCCTTAATGGAGCTTAATATATCTGGCTTTGATGTAGTTAAGTATAACTCTTCATCTAAAAAAGGTAAGTTTGGATTTACAATTAGAAAATTAAAGACTAATTCTATAGATCAAAATGTTAAAGATCAAGTTGAAGCGTATAATAAAGTTGTTGATGAGATGAAAAAAGCTGGTCCAGAAGTTATTGGAGTAGAAAAAGAACCTCTTGCAGTTGTTAGTGATACTATTGTATCTGATATATATAATAGAATACATAACAATGTAGGTGAAACAGCTAAGATTGCTAAAGATGATTTAGTAGATTTTATAAATAGGATAGAGGGTAACGATAAATTTAGAGATAGTATGATTGCTTTTATGCAATTACATCCAAACAATGCTTCTAAGTTAATGGCATTTTTAAAGGCTAATAATATACTTAAAGTAGATCAAGGTCCTGGCTCAAGAAGATTTGCTTATGATTTAGATTCGCTAACTAAAGCAAGAATTAAAGAGATACAAGAGAAGATAGACAGGGCTGGAGTAACTACTAATGATGTAGATGCATATATAAAAGAGGCTGAAGAAAAGTATCATACTATGATGGATGGAACCCATGATACTACTATAGGTTCAAAGCATTTATCTCAATCAGAGTTTTTTGAAAAGTATTCTCCTGAACTAAGAGAATTAATAGATCAAAATAACTTTATTTCTAATCATATTAGACTAGATAATGGCCTTGGAGATCCTAATCCTAATAGGATACAAGATATTATGAATGAATTAACTGTAGAAGTTAAGCAAGGAGATAATCTTGTTAAAGTTAGAGCTACTACATTAAGTCCTAATAGCGCTAAATTTAGAGAAGTAAGAGCTGATGTAGCTAGTTTAGTTGCTAGTAAGGTTAATTCTAAAACAGTTAAAATGGTAGGCTTCAGAGATAATGGCCTTGATTTTAGCAATAGTACTATGCAAGATAATAAATTAATGCAATTCCTAGATGGAATGGGATTAGATTATTTTGTTATTAATCCTGTTACTATAGCAAGGCTAAGAGATAAAAATGGATTTGCAAGAAAAAGAATTTTAGATATATCTTCGTTAGCTAGTAATAAATCAAGACATACTGATGACGAGAAAGCTGTTTATGCTAACTTTGAAAAACAATTAAATGAAATATCTAAGTACGAATTAGATGGTAATGAGTATGATATATCAGGATCTGATGGCTCTAAAGGACTAACTATGCTTCAAGTAGCTGATTGGTTACCTCCTATTGGAATAAAGAAATCTGATGCTGATAAAGTATTAAAAGCCTGGGAAGATATGTTTGTCAAGTATGATGAGGGTGGAACATATAGAAAGAATATGACTCAAGATGTTATTACTAGAATGGATAACCTTAGAGAAAATATGAGAAAAGAAAAGTATAACTTTGATTATCACGAAGATGCTTTACGCTCTATGATATATGAAAAGATGCTTGGACCAACAAGATTTTTAAAGTTATTAGAATCACAAGGTGGAGAGCTATATAAAAAGACATCCAAAAGAGGTTCATTATTTTATACTCCATCGGCAAAGCAATTAACATCAGATGGTATAGCTGCATTAGATAATCTTGCAGTTAATCCTGATGAAATTAATATTATAAATAAATATAGAAATCAAGATGGATATGGTTTAGCTGTATTTGATGATACTGAAGGAAGTGGATTTGGTACATCAGTTAAAAATAGATTGAATAAAGATTTAAAAGATTTAGGTATAAACAAAACATTTGAAGATTTACAACCTGGAAGAGAAGATGTTACTGGATTTGATAGTATATCATATATATCAACTGACTTCGCTAAAATGCTATCAATGTACTATGGGTTAGATTTTGATGGAACACATTTTGTATTTAAACCTATTATAAGCTCTAATAAAACAGGCAAGAATATGTATGGTAAAACTGTATTTATTCATGATCCTACTATACAACATGTATTTAGCAAAAATCAAGGCTTAGACGTACTATTAGCTAAGTCAGGAGCTAAGATAGGAGCTGATCCTAATGAAACATTTGGTCAAAAGTTAATACAGAAACATACTGATGTATTATTTGATACCAATCAAGCAGACGGATCTTTGATGGGCAATACTATTAATATGGATTTTAATTCATTAGGTATAATACAAGCCCCTAAAAAGAAAGCTAATGGCAAATTATCTAATGCTTTATGGAATTATGCTGATTCTGGTACTAGCAAACAAATATTCTCTAAATATATAGAGACTTCATTGAATGAATCTATGATGAAAATACAAAGAATCTATTCCAATCCAGCTATGTTAAGACATGCTATGCTAGATTTACAAGGAGTAGATACTGACTTTGCTATGTCTTCTATGATGGAATCAGGTGCTAGTGGTAAGAATATGGGAGCATTTATACAGTGGTTACAAT
>VTLG01009373.1_pt1 | contig 37812 bp, 57 predicted proteins | sample 4694571 | NCBI WGS metagenome assembly VTLG01 (sample SAMN12604809, study PRJNA352737) | marine metagenome | biome: ENVO:00000447; feature: ENVO:00000209|ENVO:00000569|ENVO:01000036; material: ENVO:00002151; isolation source: viral sequences binned using virsorter ...
GTCAGCTACTGCACCAACCATAATTATCTGGTGGTATGAATCCTCTAGTAAACAAGTAGTTGATAAGTCATCTGTTTCAGCAGTAGGTCTTGCAAACTTTCTTTTGACAACTAAATAAACAGTTTTATTTGAAGCTGTATTGAAAAACTGAACAGCAGTATTTGTACTTGAAGGTGGGAAGTTAGTTAATAACTCTATCCCTGCACTTGTGTACTGATCTCCTGCTGCATTTTGAACCCAAGAATTAACTACTTCAACTGTGGTTGCTGGAACTTCTGCGTAAGTTGAATTAGAAGTTACATTAGTTGTAGTTATATTATATAAACTTGGATAAAGTCTTGCTATATTATCTGCAACTGCATCAAATACAGACTTTCTTGGGAATGTTGGATTGAGATAAAGATTTGCTTTATTTGAATGTGTTGCTGCTGTCGTACCTGCGTATCCTCTTGCAACAGTTAATGTTCTAGTAGATGTGTTAGATGCTGTAACTAACATTAACTCTTGGTCAATCTCTATTAATGCACCAGAACCTAAGAGGTTTTCTTCCTCTGATGAAAATAAACCACTTTCATATACAACTGATGTTCCTGTTGTATCTGATAATGCTCCATCTAACCTAGAAAACGCAGATAGATCATCTGGTTTATTCAAAAAATCTCTATAAACTCTATCTACAAGTGTGCTTACTGCTGCCATATATATCCATATTACTAGGGAGAGAAAAATTCTCTCCCTAATAAATATACTATCTTACTTCTTATTAGGAAGTGGATAGAGATGTAATTTTGCCGTGGAATGTTTCTGGACCATATTCTAATCCAATTTCTCCATAGACTTGATACTTGTAAGCTGATCCTGATTGAGCTAGTGGCTCAACAAAGAAATGTCCTTTTCCTGGAATATCCAAGAAAACTGGCTTACAAAATGCAAGGTCAGCAATTAAAACATCTTCAGCAGGTATGTGTCTGCTATAAGCAATACCTACTACCCCAAAGTCAGTTTCTATCGTATTGATATTAACACCACCATAGTTTCTATCTCTTGGTGCGAGTGATAACGCACTTCCATAGATAGATGATAGTTTTTGCTTTTGGAAGGCATTAGCAAATATTACAGGTTGCTCAAAGGGAGCGCCTGAATCTGCCATAGCTTTCAAACAAGCATCTACTTTTGCTTGGTCTAAAGCTGCACTGCCACCAGCTACTTCGTTTGTTGTAGTAGCTGCTAACATACCTCTTGATTTTCTTGCTGTTGATACATCTGTATCTGCAACATAAGCACCTTGCAAGAAAGAGAACTCTATATCTCTAGCTGCTCTTTTCAAAGTCATATCTAATTGGAAAGCCAATTCATCTTGAACTGGTTGGTTTCCTATAATAGCTTGTCCAGAAAGGTTACCTGTTGCTGCTTGTTTTGTATATGATACATTTACACCATATTGCATAATTTGAGTAACATTAATTACTTCACTTCTGCTTCTCTCTGCGTATGTTGGATCTGCACCTTCCACAGCTACTGTTTGAGCTGCTGTTGCATTATCAACTGTTTGCCAAGTGAACTGCTTAGAGGTAACTGATTTACCCCCTGTCATTCCACCAATAGCAGAAAGAAATGGTGTATCATTTGGAGTTATATTAAATAACTCTCCAACATAATTGGGTAAATCATACGAATCACCCATTCCTGATACTGCACCCATTTTTTTTCTCCTTTAATTTTACTTTTCGTTCATTAGTGCTTTAAGCTTTTCAGCTTTGAGAGCTGAACTCTTTTGCCAATCTCCATCTTGCATAGCTACTGCAATTTGGTCATTCATATCGGCTGGTTCAACTGGAACACTAGCTTCAATTACAGCATCTAAACTATCTTGGCTAGTTACCACTCTTGCCTTCTGTGCTTCTTGTTCCTGAACTGCTGGTGCATCTTCGCCCCAACCATAATTTTCAGCAGCAAATGCCTTTATCGCATCTGCTTCCAAGTCGCCTTTGTAAAGGTCCTTTAGTGCTTTGCCCTGTCCAGAAGATGGATCAAAACCTGCATCTTTGATGGCTGTATCCATCTGTACAGTTTTGTACTCCTTTTCAACACCTTCAAGCTCCTTTATGCGTTCACGCATCTGCTTGATAGCATTGTTATCTTCTTCTTGCGTTTCTTCTACCATATCTTCTACTTCGTTTTCCATTTTTCTCCTACTCCCAGATTTCTACTAACTACATTACCCTGGGGTTGTAATGCGATAGGCGACAAATTAATAATTAAGAACAAATGAGAATTGTCAGCCACTTCTAGCTGTTCAGATACACTGCGAATTAAAATACTTAGGTACACGCAGGATATACCCAAGAGGTGCAGAGTCAATTTATATTCACGCAGACTACCACTATGCGTTCTCTTTAATACTACTACATATAGTGGTATTGTGTAAAGTTTATACTATATTTAGTATTCGGTTAAACCTGTAACTCTTGAACCTTGTCTTGCTGGTCCACCGATTGGAGAAAACCTAGATGCTTCCTCTGATTCTAATAATCTTAATTCCTCTGCTTCATCTGGACTTTGGAAAACCATAGCTTCCGTAAACTTCTCTAAGTTAAATACATCTTCCTGTGCAACAGCTTTACCACCTCTCTGTTGTAACTCTTGTATTCGTGGTATCTGATCTGCTGCAACAGAGAAGAATTGTCTTGCTTGTTGTTGATTAAGCCCAGCTCTCTTTAACTTCTCTGCTGTGGTTAAGTCAATATCAAATCCTGCTTTAGCTGCTTCTCCACCAATCTGTGCTGTGGTTATCTTTCCTGCAACTATATCTTCTCCTACTGATGGATCTATTGCACCAAGAAATATTGATTCCTGTGTCAAATCTATACCATAATTGGTTGAATAAAAATCCTGTACTTCTTGTATATTTTCCTGAACACCTTGAAATACAGCACCAACTCTTTGTTGAAACTCTCTTGCTGATACTTCTCCCTCTATAAGACTTGTTAATCTATCCTGAAGTAATGATTCAGAAATCTCTCTTGATACACCATATTCAGCTAGTGTTCCCATATAAGATTCTTTTAATCCTACATAAGTTACTTCATCAAACTTAACTGTTCCATCAGCTCTTTTATTACCAGGGAATAAAGTTTCATATTCAGTTGTTCCTCGTACTTTAGCTATTGCAACATTTGGATCGCCTGTTTCTGCCCATTCAATAGCAAACATATTCAACAAATTATCAGGCATATTAGGATAAAGTGATTTAGCTAATTCTAAGTAAGTAGCCATTATTGATTAACTCCTTGTGTTGCTAAACCTTCTCCAAGTGCCTGTGTCAACGCTCCAGTTGCATCTTGTGTAACTTGTGCGATATTGTTCTCCAATCCCTTTTCTCTTAGTGTAGTTTGTGCAGTTGTGAAATCATTACTTTTAACCATTTCCTGCCACCAACCCTGTGTTTCATCTGCTGTCTGCCCCCAAACAGAAGTAGTTAAGTTTCTCCAAGGTCTTGCAATATCTTGATAAGTTAGTTCTGGATTTGTGTAATTACTAAACGCAGCAAGTCTTGATTGTTTAAGTGAATCAACTAATGTATCTTTATAATCTGGATCATCTCTCATTCTTCCTGCTATCTCTGCTTTTTCACTATCGGTTAAGTTACCAAGTGTTGGTCCTAACCAAGTATTAAATAGTTCCTCTACTTCTCGTTCTCTCTGTGTTGTTCTATCTACTCCAGATATAGCTGTTGATGATAAATAATTTTCAAATTCTGTATCTCTTGTACCTTGTGCATATGGATCTGCAAATAAACCTATTTGTTCAGATGTATATGCTTCTGACCATTGACCTGAAACAAATTTATTAGAAACCCAATCAACAAGAGCATCAGGTGCATTAGAAACTCCTGCTGCTTGTAAGCTATTTTGTACTGATAACTGTGTATCAGTAATTAATTGTGTAGCAGTTGCTGGATCTGAATTATAAGTTCTTAACCATTCTCTTTCTGCTTCTGTATGTTCTTTCCACCAAGTAGTTGTCTGCCACTCTGCATCTGTTACTGTCCTACCTTCAACAGCAGATTCAGCTAACAAAGCAATAGCTTCATTATCAGCTAACCAAGGTGCAACCTGTATCTGTGTTCTTAATGTATCAGTAAAACTAGCGAATGGGTGGTCTATATCAGCAGAGAGTTGATCTGTATTCCCTGCAAGTACAGCTTTTGAATCTAAAAATGATTTGTTTCCAATAATATTTGGTTTAACATTTGGTGCATCAGCAGTTAATAAACCTGCTTTTTTCAAGTCGTTATCTACAATATCGTAAATCATATACATAGAAGAACCAATATAAAGCTCTCCATCTGCACCAGGAACTTCATAAGCTAAATAAAGTTTCCCTTCTATATCCCATAATTCTGCTCCTTCTGGAACATTATTAAACTCTATTTGTGCATCTGAACCAATTTGACTTTCTGAATTAGCTGCATTACTCCCAGTATCTGTATCAGTATCTGTACCATCATAAGAGCTTCCATCACTAATAATTATTTCTACATCATCTAATAAACCTTCTGACTTTGCAAAGTTTTTCCATATTGGGTTTTCATTACCTATCGGTTTCCACCCTTCTTCAAGAAGTATATTAAATTCTTCCTCTGAACCTGCACTTCTAAAATATGAATCTCCTAAACCAAATAAAGCATATCTTTTATCATTAAGATTTATTATGTTTGAACCATCAGTATTCCAATCGTTAGATATTTCAGTAGTTTCTACAACTACTTTTTTCTTTTTTTTCTTTTTTCCATCATCATCAGTTTCAACATCTGGGAGATTTCCTAAGAAATTGTTTATTGCATTAAACTCTCCTCTTGATAAATCCCCATTAGAAAATGCGTTAGATACTTTTCCTTCCAACAATTTTTTTTCATCAAACCCTAATGATTTTCCTTGTTCATACTTTCTTAATAAATTAACTGCTTCAGTTAAACTCGTAGGTACGGCATCTAATCCTTGTCCTACATTAAAGGTAGTGTTTATTAAATTACTAGCATCTCTAGCTATTTCATCAGCTATGCGTTGTTCTTCTGCTCGTTTTCTTTGTTCTTCAATCTTCTGTTCTTCTCTGTATTTAGTTTCCCAACGATCTTTAACCTCTGGAGTTAATGAAGTATCTGCGAATGTCCTATCCTCTTTAGCTATATCTTCATATTCATTTCTTTTATCCCATTCTTCAAGAGAAATTTTAGAACTTACTTCTACAACTTCTCCTTTTCCAGACACTCCTCTTATATAATCAGTTGCTTCATCTATGGTAAAATCCATAAGCCCTAATGCCTTCGCAACACTTTTTACACCTTCTATGATTCCTTCTTCAAGAAAAAATCCTCGCTTAGGTCCATATTCTTCCAGTACTTCAGGTGGTACACTAATACTCCCTGCTTCAGCATCTGCTCTAAATGTTCTTACTATATCTTGCGTAGTTTCAAGATTTGCTAAGATTTCATCTACATAAGCACCTTTTCCTACTGCTTCGTAATATTTTCTTATAGCTTCAAGTAATTCTTTTTTACTAGACATTATCTACCTACACTCGGTCTTTCCCCACCAGCATTTGCTCTAGTCATAGCATCAAGTATATTTGCTGCGTGTTGCTTTACATCATCTGGTGGTACTCCAAACTGTCCTACTATGCCAGGACTTCTACCTTCGTGGGCAGGAATTTTTGGAATACTAAACTCCTCTAAAGGTACTTCAATGTTCATCATTTCATTTGACAACAATTTATCCATTTCATTTATGTATTGGGATATAGATGTTCCTTTGGAATCTTCCACATTCCAATTTATTGTTCCTGTATCTTTTAGTCTTTGAGCTACTCCATCTCCTGCAAACCAAGCAATAGAAACCAAATCCCAAGAACCAAACCTATCAAAATATTTCTGAACCATATACTTAGCAACAGTATCTTGTGCTTTAGGATCATTTATATCTGCACCCTCAAGTCCTGCCATTTTTGTCCAAGCTGTCTGGGTATCTGTTCCATACCAATTAATATCTAATATTCCATATCCACCTAGTGCCTGAACTTTTATTGGTTTACCTGTATTATTATCTATTATGGTACTTGTCTTATGAACAGCATTGTAATTACCTGTACTCTCCTTTTGTAATAGAGCTTTCAAATACAAATCTATTATCGCTGGATCTGTATTCATATCGTATGCTGGTGTATTCTCTGCCATAGTATTACCTTGGAGCAGAGATGATGCTATTAAGCATAAGATTATTACTTGTTTGTATATCAGCATTTCTCCCTAACCTTTCCTGTTCTGTTTTTGTTATTCTATCAAATGTATCTAATAAAGCTGCACTAGGATCTATATCTGTTTCTTCCCTTATTTCAGGTTCTTGTATGTGGTTTCCGTAATTTGCTAACATCTCTGGAGTAACAGTTTCCTGTACTGGCTTACCTAATTCTACATCTTGTTTATATGCACTTAATGATTCATTTAGATAAGTTTCAGCTAATAACTTTAATTCATAAGGTTTTGGCTTTCTACCTAATTCATTTTCAAATAAACCATCAATACTATTAGATACTGACCTGTAATCAGGTGGTAAGTATGGCTCTGGTTCAAATTCAGTTGAAACAGGATTATCTATATAACTCTGTAATAAATTCTCCCAACCATCTTCAGCTTGTCCAAGACTTAACATATTTGCTTCTGCCATTAAATTATACATTACTTTTCCTTCAACTAATGGTTGCCACACACCAGGTCTAAATGGTTTACCAACAGCAGGACCTAACAAACCTGCATTTATTAAATCTGCTTGAAGTTCCATAATTGCATCTGGTGCTAATGCTTCAAACCCAAAAGTATTATCTCCTATTGTATAAAAATTTTCTTCATACTGACCTATTGTTGTTGGCTTACCTTCGTATGTAATTGGATAACCTGAACTAAGACCACCAATAAATGGACTTGTATCTTGACCTGCAAGGGCTTGTCGTACTATTTCTTTTATATCTACTTGTTCTGTTTGATTTTCTTTAAGCCAGATCTCGTTATAATCTGTCCAACCCCATAATCCAGTTATCCCAATAGCATCTTGTACTGTTGTCTGTTCATTTAACTCATTTATTTGTTCTTCAGTAGGAACAATCTTATTTGTTCCACCGATTGGATTATTTAATAACTCCAATATGTCTGAAATATAATTTTTTACTTCTTCGTTCATTTGTTTGCCTTATTCAATTCTACCAATAAATCATCTTCAAACTCTGGTTCTAGTTCTTTTGATAACAGTTGGTCAAATAGAGGTCCAAAATCTGGATTCTCTACCATCAACTCATCTGCTATCTGTCTTAATGCTAGTCGTACACCTATGTATTTAGATGAACTTTTCCAAATTGTTTCAGATAAACCTGCATCAACAAATCCATCTATAACTTGCTGCCTTGCATCTAAATATTTTTTAGTTGTTATAACAACAGAGTTATCTTTTAATAAAGGATCTTGTACCATTCTCTCTAATTGTTCTACCTGCATATCTATTGAGGGTTGTGCTGGTTCTCCAACAATTTCTGGCTGTCCGTAACCCCAATATCTCTGCTGTAATTCTTTTTTCTTTTCATTTCGTAAAGTTCTTGCCACAACAGTATTATTATTTATAATCCCTATCTCTGCTTCATACTGTCTTAATGCAACAGCACCTAGTAATTTATTCTTAGCAATAGCCCATTGTTCAGGGGTTCTATATGCTCTTTTGTTATTTAATAATGCTTTCTTATATGCTGACCAGTTAAACTCTGCATAAGCTGGTGGTGGTTCTAAGTACCAAGCAACCAATGGATACTGGTCATATAAATCTTTATTTTCTTTGTACCAATTAAAACTCTCTGTTGTAACTGGGAACTTTTCAATAGAAACAGACTTTGCAACTGTTAAAGGAAGTGGGTTTAATCCAAATGTATTTATAAATTCTTCAGTAGCTTTAGCATCATCATAATTAGCACCTATCTTCATACTTCTATATTCATCAGCAAGTGTTTCAAAGAAAAAGTAATCCATATTCTCTGGTTTTAATTCGTATAATGGGGAAACAGCACCAGCAGGACCCATCATTTGAGTTGCTGCTCTAAATAAAAATAATGTTTTAGATTTTTGTAATGCTAACTCCATTCCTTCTTTCATACCTTCTTCTGTACTGTCATCAATCTGTCCTGAATAAAGTAATGCTTTGTATGTATCCATAACAGTATTGCCATATATCCCTGTGGTATTTTCGCCCTTGTTAAATGCAACTGTTAAGAACTTATCAAGCCAAGCTGGTTTAAGACCTAATGCCTTAGTCCACTCTGAAGGATCTGTTATATCAGGAGCAGGAAACTCTCCAAATACTGCTTTCTGTATAAACCCTTCCTCTGGAAAGTTCTTAAATATAAATGCAGCAGGAAATCTAATGACAGGACCTATACCAGGCATTATTGAACCTACAATATTTATACTTGAAGCATAAACAGGCATATTAATTTTCACATCTGTACCTTCTTCTGCATCTTTGAACATATAGTCTTGCATTATCCCTGAACCTGGGTAATTAAATACTGCTTGTCCATTTGTTGGGTTTGTGTACATAAATCCCTTACCTGTATCTTCAAATTGATCTGTTGGTTGTGTTGCACCAGCCCAAGTTGTTTGTGTTCGTGCAACAACACCAGGATTAGCTCTCATTATTCCTAACCAAGTAGTTATAACCTCTTGGTAGGCATTACCGAATGGGAATATCCATCTTGTTAAATCCCAAAATCTCCTACTCTCTGTAATGTCATACAATAATCCTTTAACTTTTTCTACACCTTTAGCTTTTGCCAATTCCTCTATGAGAGCAGCATCATCAATACCCTTCTCTCCAGCATCTTTTATTTTCTCCCATCTCTTAATTCTTTTGGAACTAATACCAGCTTCTTTTGCACCATCTAGTATTTGTTTTTTAATAGCAGGAGTAGATACTGAAATTAAATTAGCAGAGGTTTCCCAATAAGTAGATTTGAACACAGGTATTCTTGACATTTTATTAGTAGGTACTGTCATTAGATAAGTCATACCCCATTCAGTTATTTTTTCGTATGGTTTCTGATTATCAAAATGAGGTTTTGTTTTCCAATCAACTACATCAGGTAATGTATCTCCAAATTTATCTGTATATTCTTTGATTCCTGCTTTCAAGTTTTCATCACTTTGTTTACTTATTTTCTTTTGAAGTTCTCTTGATAATTTATCTTGATCATATGCTATCTTTTCGGATTTAGTTAATTTAGGTCTTGTTAATTTTCTTAAATCTACTACTTGATCTACTATTTTCTTTGGTATGTAAACCATATCTTCGTAATCAGGATTCATCTTAAACCCATTTTTAGCAAAGAAACCAGTATCTGAACTATCTAAAGCCCTTGCAATTATTGGTATTCCTAATTCTTCAGATACTTTTTTTATTTCATTTATTATTTCTTTTCCAATACCTTTATTTCGTTGTGATTCTTTTATAAACATTGATTGAAGATCTATAATTGTTTTGCCTGATTCATCATAATCAACTTGAAACAATAATCCTGGATCAACTTCATCATTAATCCACATCATTTTATCGCCATATTTTTCATATAAGTTCTCTAAAAGATCCTCTACTTTATCTTCTGGGTCTATATCTGTTTTTCTTAATTTACCTGTTTCTATTAACTCCCATAAGTCATCAGCAATAACACCACCTTGCTCTTTAGTTAGACCAGTTAAGGCTTTTGTCATATCTTCATCTAATGTATCTAAAAATGCTCTAATCAACTCTTTATCTTTACTTGTTTTAAGAGATTTATAAATATTAGTATCTCCCATAGCAGCAGTTAAAGAGATTAGTGCTTCTCTTTCAACTGTTCCATTAGTTGCTATCTTATCAATTAATTTCCCCATTTGTATTTCTCTATCTTTAGGAGCTGCTCTATTTATTCTTGCAATACCTCTAGCTAAATAACTATCCATATAATTAGTTATTACTCTAAATTGACCTTCTTTCCATTCTTTAGTTATTCCTTTAGTGTCAAACTTTTTTGCTGGAATCCACTCAACACCTTGTCGTGCTGTTTTCCCTGTTAATGTATTAAATGCTCTTGATTCAGCTTCAGCGATACCAACTTCAAATCTACCACTATTTAGCCAACCAGATTTTGCATAACTCGGTCTGCTATCCATCAATCCAAGTCTTGCCATAACTCCTATTGGGTGGTCTAATACACCAAGAACACCATCAGCTATTGCTCTTATCTGCTCCTCTGCTATAACTCTTACTGTCCAAGCTGGTCGTAAAAGAACTAGGGGTTTGAAAATCTTACTGGTATAGCTATTTAAGAATCTACCAGCAGGACCTTCCCCAACAATACCCAATACATTTAGATATTGTCCTTTCATACTTTTGTCTAAATTATTAACTAGCCTTACAACATCAGATGGATCTGGTAAATAGAAATCTTGTGTCAGCATAGTTTCAATTATTGGTCTGCCAGAAAAAGTATTAAACATTTGTTCAATAGTTTCATCTGAATACCCCTTATCTACAAAATGTTTTCTAAAAACCTTTTCTGCATCTTCAGGCATATTATCTAAAGATGTATATTTTCTTGCCAAACTACCTACTTCTTCACTTACATCTTCTGTGTATTTCTTTAAGTTTCTAAATACAGCATCAAATAAAGGTTTAGCTTTAGCTCGTTGTTTTTCATCTAATGAACCCTCTATTGTTTTTCTTACATAACCAATATCTTCTGTAATTTCTGATATAAGTATTCTTCCTCTAAGTAAAGGATCTTTTGTTTCTAAAGCATCTAACTCTTTAATAAGTTTACTCAACCTAGCATTTCTATCTATATTCTTTCCAGTTGGATCAAGTAGCTTTAAGAACTTTGTGTAATTTACTAATAAGTTATCTGGATTAGTTGCACTTAATCTTTTACCATATCTAGTACCAAAATATGTATCTAACATAGTTCTTGCCCTTCCAAACCTTTTCATCTTTGGTCCATAAGTAGGTACGACACCACCAGTAGCAGAAGCTAATACTTTATCTGTTAATAATCCCTGTACTAGCTTTCCACCTTCTTCAACAGAGTTAGCATCTAACTTTTCTAAATCAAGCATAAATTTTGTTACATCATCACTTAATTCCTGATTTCTCATAATGTATTTATTAACGAAGCTAAAGTTAGATTGTTCTAATATTTCAGCAGGTTTATCTTTGTTTTCAAAAAGAAACTTTCCTAATTTCAAACCTTCCTTACCTTCTATAACTTCTCTAGCTGTTCGTTTACTAAATGACTTTCTAACAAAACCATTTGCTAAACCAACACCTGCTGCTGCTTCATCACTAAGTGCCAACATACCCTTACCAGTTTTATATGTCTTTATACCTTTTCCAAGTAAAAATGAAGGATCAAATAAATTAGCAATTAAATCTATTGTTCCTGTATAAAAGTCATAAGCTCTATCCTCTGGACCTGCAATAAAATGGAGTGGTTGCCACATAACACGACCAAATGTTGCTTGTCCACCTCTACCCCTAGCTTCCAAAGCCCTAGCAGTTTCTTCTGTCATTTTTACTTTTCTTGAATCTTCTTCAATATCTGTCCAAATATTTGCACCTAGTCTTTTTTGAACATATTGTCTTGCTGCAAGAGGAGATACTCCATTATCTATCAACTCTTTATACATATCTGTTTTCTCTGGGTTAGTATTGCCAAACAAACCAGTTCCTAAATCAATAGTTTCCCCAGCTTTTCTTTTTTCGTTCCATATAGCCATTGGAGATACCTTTGCTTTTTTCCAAGGATTTTCTACACCCTGTTGTGATAAAGATATTGCTCTACCTACTCTTGGAAAAGTCTGTTCCCACAACTCTCTTACTCCAAGAAATAATCCTTTAATTCCTAATTCTGTAAAACCACCAGTTTCAGGATTAACTCCCAAAGAATCAAATACAGCATTTTTTAATCTATTAGATGAGCTTTCATTTGATCTACTAAAAAAACTATTTAATTGCTGAACCATTGATTCATCAACATTGTTCTTTGCAGCTTCAACCATTATAGTTTCAGGTACTGATGCACTTTCTTGATTTATTTGACTAAGCCTTACTGCTTGTTGTTCTGTTATGTCGTTTGTATCAGGATTAACAAAAACAGGAATGTTTAAGTCTTTTGAGAATCTTTCTACCATTATAGATACACAAGTAAACTATCATCTCCAGTTGCTAACCAACTTTGATAGATAAAGTCTTTTACCATATCTACACCCATATTTTCTGTATTAACTGGACCATTAGTTCCAGGACCAAAAGGAAGTCCTGCTGTAACAGGTTCACTTGTAAATTCAGTTTCAGAAAAAACATCTACATTAGGCATAGGTCTTGATTGAGCTTGAACTCTTGGTGTACCAGTTTTAGGAAGTGGAGCTATCTTTTGTTGTTCAACCAAAGCATCTTGTTCTCCATAGGTAACACCAGGTATTCTTCTAACAGCTTGTGTATTATCTGAATAGTTCCTTGCTGGTGGTGGAACATTAGCATTTCTATTGGTTACTTTTTTATTACTAGAAGATCTGGTCGCCATAATCTCCCTCATCAAATTCTATAATTGGGGTTATTATCATATAACCTATTGGTAGAAACTGTTGTGGCATTTTCTCCATAATAGCTCTCCTCTTAAAGTAATCTTCAAGGAGAATATCATCTCCCACCTCATCAACATCAATGAGGTGTTCATCAATCATTTCTGAAAATATTTTATCTGATTCGTTCATTATCCACCCATTCCTGCCAACATTTGTGCAATTCCTGGTGGTGATCCTTGAGGAGCTGGACCTACTTGTTCTCCAACAAATGATATTTCTTCCTCTGTCATCTGTGGTTCTTGTGGTGTAAAGAATTTATCTAAAATGTTCTCTACATCTCCTGGGTTTTTTCTTATCTCAACAATAGCTAATGTTGCTCTTTGGTCGCCCTGTTGTGATAGTGTAAGTAAAGTATCAAACAATACCTTATCTGCTTTCTCTCTAGTTATTCGTTCATTAACTCTAACTATGTTATCTAACCCATCAAGGTTCTCCTGTAAAGTCTGTGTATCAATAATACCTGCTTGAAGTAATTGCAACCCTGTAACTATTTTCTGTGGTTCATCATAACCAGCCATAGCTCCATACACTCTGCGTGTTCTGTAATTAAATCCTATATCTTTCTCTGGATCATATTTCTCTGCATAGAACTTGTTATCCATATATCCTGATAATGGTTTTGGCTTTCCACCATACATAACATTATCCCACTCAAGTCTTTTCGCATCTGTCTGTTCAATAGCATCTGCCATTACTGTATGGTATTCTCTAATCATCAAAGACATTGATGCACCTAGTTCCTCTAAACCTCTACCAGTAGCAAAGCTAAGTGGAGATTGTGCATCATCAGTAACAGGATATGCACCACCAACTCTTAGTTGTCGTTCAATCCTATCTATCTGTTGGAAAATCTGATAAGGAACATTTGAAGCTGGTTTTGAAACCTGTGTTCCTGGAGCTAGATAGTTTACAGCAAATCTTCCTTTTCTATACTGTCCTGATTCAAGCTCTCCTGAAATATTTGTTTCTGTAAAGACAGCATCTTCCATAGCAATAATGCTCATAACATTTATCTTTGCCATAGCTGCCATCAATCCTATGATCTGGTCATACTGTCCTTCTAGCTGGTCAAATGAAAACTTCTTAGCTACAACGAAAGCAGGACCACTTGATAGTGGATTTGGAACAAAATCAAATACTGTTCCTGATGCCATATGATATACATATGTTCCTTCATCATTATAATATTCTGCAACTAAATCTCCCTGTCCATTGGAGTTAGCCCAAGAACCTGAATAAGAATCTGTATATGGAGAAGCATATCCACCACCGATATTCAATCCTTCGTGTTTAGCTTCTCTGTTAATTACATCTTTGAAATCTGGATAGACATTCTCTAGTGCATACTTTGGAACTCTACGAACTATGGATAAATCTACTGGTTTTTGGTCTGCACCATAATAACCAGGAAAACAGTTATATGGATCTCTTAATTCTGCACAAGGATAAGGAACACCATTAGAATCTTTTTTCTCTCTAATAACCCATACAGCAAAACCATAACCTGGTAGCCACCTACCAACTTGTGGCATTTGAATATCTAATCTCTGGTTGTCATCATAAGCAGTAATAATCCTTGCAATCTTTTCTGCTTTTTGTTTTGACCTTTGTGAATCTCTGTCATTAGGTACATCTATTTTAAGATTTGGAATACGACCTATTTTTTGAGCTAAGTGTTCTAACCCTGTGGACATAAGGTTTGGAACTGGAACTTGCCATTCTTGAAACCCTTTGATCTGGTCGCCTAATAAAGCTAAGATACCTGAAGGTCCACCATTCATAATTGCACGAATACGACCTCTTGTTGCATATGCTTCTTGATTATCGTAATGTAGTTGCGTTATTCTATCTTGTAAATCTGTTGCTTTCATCTTAACTCCAAGGTGCTTCGTTCATTTCGCTTATATCCCATTCTCCAAAACTCGGCTTATAATCTAACCCTATCTCTGCTATTCGTTCCTTTTGTAATCTTCTAATGACACGCATTGGAAACCAAGATGCCATAACTACATCAGACTTGTAACTTTTTCCTCTACTAGCAGAAGTTGAGAAATAAATTAACTGCCTACGATATATATTACTCTTAGTTTCACTTTCTGTGTTGCCATAAGGCAAACTTATTAATTTCTCCTGAAATAGCTGTTTCATAGAACCAACACCAAAAATAGGATCAAATTTGTTTTTCTGTGTCTGATGTCCTTCTAAATAGACACCCTGTCTTGCACAGTAGTCTTTTATCTCTTTATCTTGTCTAATAGCTTTCTGAAATCCGTTCTCCTCAATAACCCAATGAGCAAGTCCATACATCTCATACCACTTCTTGATTGAATCTTTTGCTTGTAGTACTCCACCACCTTCTTCGTTTTCTATATCAACTAGATACATCATTCCTGTTTCAGGATTAGCTGCCCATAACACACAGGCTTGGAATCCAGTAGATGCTGGATCTAACCCTGCTACTAAATGAGTTCCTGATGGAATATGTCCTACTACTCTATTCACATCTCTACATTCATCAATCTCATCAATCTCAAACATTGTTATACCTTCAACAAATGCTTTATTGAGATACACCATTTCAAAGATAGCTTTACCACCTGTTGTTTCTGCTGCTCTCCTTCTGGAGAGTAACCACTTGTAACTTCGCTTAGATTTCCATAACATACACTTTTTATGTAATTTAACTTCATCTTCAGGAAGTACACATTCTGAACTATGTGCTTCCTCAACGATTGTTCCCATCTCTTGGTTCTCTAAAAGAAAGTTATATAAATCCTCTGGGTGCTGTCTTGAGCCGATAACTACAATAGCTGTGTGTTCCTCTTTCCTTGAAGAAAGAGTTGTTGTCCACCATTGTCTTGTCTGTTCTCTTGCACTTGGTTGAACAGTTGTGCCGTGGTCCTCAATGTCATCAGCAATAATCAAATCACAGTCTCTTGAGAGAATCTTTCCACCTTTCCCAACTGCAACTAAGGTTGGAGATTTAATTCCTGTAATTGTTCTGTTAGCTACTGTGAACTGTCCTGAACTCCAAGACTTGCCTGATCTGTTCTTTGGCTTAAATGAACCACCTGGTCCACAGAAGTCCTCAATTAATTTTTCATTATTATCTAAATGGTCAAGTACAGCTCCTACTGCGTTCTTTGCTATCTCCTCATTACCACCAACCCACATAATTCTTGTGTTAGGGTTTTTACAAATCTGCCATACTGCAAAGTGTGTAAGCAAGTCTGTCTTTCCGTGTCGTGGTGGAGAGAGAATCATTTGTTCCCCACCTGTCTTAATTGCATCTAAAATAGAGTTAATCCATTTTTCGTGAAAGTCTGCTGTTTCGTACTTATCCCCTGTTTCTGTTTGAAAGTACCTATCTCTAAACGCAGAGAATTTTTTTAATGCTTTCTCTGCTTCTTTATCAATCTTCCAGTTCTCTTGGAGTTCCTCGTTTCGCTTATCAATTCTGTACGCATTGTGCATCTTATTAACAATATCTCTATGCACCTCTAGTTTTTTTGCTACATCTGCTTGTTTTAGTTTTTTGCTCTCAACTAACTCTGCATACTTCGCAACATACTCCTCGTAATTATCTCCACGATTGAGATGAGAAGCAGGAACATCAACTGGATCTAAGTTTCTCTCAACTTCCCTCTCTTTGATTCTTTTGTATTTAGCTTTGTTCCTACATTGTTCAGTACAATACCTTTGATTGTTATTTGGTGCTGTGTATCGTTTCTCGCAACCAGTATTACTACAAGTCTTTCGTTCAGCCATTACTTTTTTCTCTGTCTTGCGTAATAGGCTTTAACTTGCTTCCCTGTCAAGATTCTTCCACTAGGAGATCTAAATTTATTCTTTCCAACTTTCTTAAAAGGCATTATCTTCTATATCTATTTTTCTTATTAGCCTTCTTTGGCTTATACCCTTTTTTCGGCATTTCATCTCCTATACTATATATGGTATGAGTGATTATATCAAAGGTAATAAATACCCTAATAGTAAACCCTCTAAGACTTATAGTAGTGGAAGGGTGTGCAAAAACAACAACTGCTCAACTGTTATTTCAAAATACAATAAACACCCCTGGTGTAATAAACATAAAATAAGAACCTTTCCAAGAATCAAAGGAAGAAACGCACCGACTGATCTACAAGAACCGATTAACTAACTTCATTACCCCAACTATCCCAACCCTCTGCTGTTTCTCTAGCAAACAATTCTATGCGTGGTAAATCTCCCATCAACTCAATAATTCTTTGTCTTACTGTGTCTGGTTTTTTAGAGTGTTCCATAATTCTGTCATCTACTATTTGATGAACACCTGCACTTATTCTTTTTGGCTTACCTTTAGTAGCAAGTAAACATATTTCTGCGTTAGCTCGTGTCCAATGACCTAATCCCCAAAACCAGCTATCTGACTTTTTATTTCTTTTTACCCAAGTAAAAGCAACAGTTTTATAAGTAAAACCCCAAGATTCAATAATATCAAAACTATCTTCTAATAATGGGTAAGTTACCCACATAAATAGAATACAATTATCATCTGCAATATCTTGTATTGGCATATCTTGTATGTCTTTAAGTGTCATTGTAGAGTAATGTTGCTCTGCACTTCTGCCTGTACCTTTGGCTGACCAAACTTTATAATTCCAGGGTGGATCTGCATAAATTATATTATATTTCTTATCTGGAAAAGGAATCATTACTGAATTATATATAGAACACAGACTTGTTTTGGAATAAAAAAAATTTTTTTTTCTGTGGAGTAGTTGGGAATTGAACCCAAGTTTCCTCTACCACTGCTGGTAAAGGGATTGCCTTTCTACCCCTCTATCAGTATAAAAGAAAAACTCTCTATCTTAGAAGGTTCTCTATTGCTAGAGTACTTTCTTTTCAAGAGAGTTTCTCTTAGTACTATAAACTGGGCAAGTTTATTTTCTGTATGTTTTGTATTATAGAGAACTTGTGATACTATTCAAGTAACAAACAAGAGAAATCTCCAGCTTTAAGAAAGATCTCTCTGACTATATTCATCAATCAAGTGGACTAGCTGGACCATAATAACTAGGGTAAAAGCCTATTATTTCATATATATTAAGCATTAGTCATAGACAGATGTTATCGGTTGGGTGGGATGACACAGGGTTAGAAGTATTCTTTTTTACCAGTAAATGAAGTAGAATGATTCTATTGAAGAAATGTAAAGAGTGTAAAAAGCCTTTAGTTAAAAGAGAAAATGTTCTTTTTTGTCAAAGTTCTAGTACTGTATGTTCAAGATCCTTAAAGGGATTTATTGATAAATAACTGGTAATTATTACCAAAAAGTTTCCAATGATATTCTAAGGTCTTTCGCTACGCTCACACAGGATTTTCATTGAAATTTGCATTGATATTGAAACGCAACATAATACTTATTATCGGTCTTTACTAAATACATCAATGATTAACAGGCTTTATTGCTTAATTATCTGGAATATAACCAACTTGCTAGGATATGGGGGATTTTGTTTAAGTTATGGGGGGATATGTCTTGAAGTTTGATTTAGTAACCTGTGAGAAATTACAACAATACATATTACATAATAAAATCTAAACAAGCACTTTCGATCTTTGTACGCTTGTGAATATAGAATTATTTATTATTAGGTTGAATTATCTGTTAATAGTGTTAACATAATATTATTGTTGTTTAGTTGAAAGGAAATAATAATGCAAGATACTAGAAAGAAAGATACTAAAAAAGAATGGTTCAAAGGTCGTAGTCCATTAGTAGAAAAATATGTTGTGGCTATACAGACAGTTTCAACATTAGATGGTCAGAACTTCGGGCTATTAAGTGAAGATACAGTAATTGAATTAGATAATTTGATTAATGAATATATAAAGGGGAAATAATGAAGAAAGAAACACAAACGGAAAAGGTTACGAGGTATCTTTTCCTGAATGGTAATTCTGATAATAAAACTATTGCGAATGATTTAGAAATTATTTCGCATAATGTTAGAAGAATTACAGGACAGGAAACACTAAAAGAAAACTTTGTAAGAGTTTCAAAAGGTGTTTATAACCTAAGCGAAAGCAAAAGGGCAGAATACAAAGAACTAATCAAGGAAGTAGGGTAGTAATGGCGAACTTGTACAAAGTTAAATACACACAAGAAAGCGAAGCATTTGTCCAAGCTGAAAGCGAGGAGAAGGCTTTAGAATTTATTACAAACCTAACTGAAAATGGTGGGGGCGATAAAATGAGTTCTGTTCGCTTAAATGAATGTGGTTGGTTCATAGAAGCAGACTTAGGCGAACTCGTAGAGTTAGACAAGTTCGGTATCCAAGCAGAGGCACGTGACGAAGGATACACGCATAAAACTAAAACTGATTGCGGATGTATTCGGATGTATTCCGAAGGCGATTACGGATTACTTTATGATTTGTAATTAATATGTCAGGACACAAAAGAGAGAGCTTTAAGCTCTCTCTTTTTTTATGTATCTTTTTTTTACCTCTGATCGGATCGATCTGCTTTTATGTAGGCACACAGAAAATATAATTTAGGTTGCTTAATCTTTTAATGCTGTTAATATGGTTTACAGAAAGGAAAAAATGAAAAGTAAATTAATGATAAGAAATATTATTGATAAAATTCAAAAAGTTTTAAGAAGTATTATTTTTTATTTAGATAAATTAGTAGTAAATTACTTTAACGATTGCCAACACAATGGGGAAAACTCTAGCTGTTCATTTTGTTTAGAGGTGTTTTAATAATGGATACTGAAACAACATATTATAAATATGATGAGATAAAACAAACATTATTGGACTATATAGAGGATAATAACTTAACTTTATCTGAAGCATTACAAGATGATGATTTGCATTTTAATGTTTATAATTCAGATTATTTCATTATAGGTTATTACAACGCTGAAAATTGGCTAATAAATGAACACGGCACAAACTACACTTTTGATGTTTTGCAATATGTTCAAGAACAAAGCGAAGTAAACTTCGGCACTATTGAAAAGATTACCGATGCTGAAAGGCTAGTTAATTTGTATGCTTATTGGTTAGGCTATGAAGTTATAGCAGAATTACAAGCAGAACAAGAAGAAGAATAACCCCCAACGGCAACAACAATGGAAAGAGTGGGCTTAAAAGCCCACTCTTTTTTATACTAAACCTTTGATCGATCCCTTTAATATATCCTGTTAATAGCCTTGACAGGGTAGGTTTAATAACTAGAATGTATAGGTGTAGGAAAGAAAGGTAAATAATGTGGGAAAGATATTACGAAGTTAGAACTATACAAGTACCAATAGGTAGAGAAAGATATTACGAAACTTTAACGAAGCCTAGATTTATTTGGTTAGACCAACTTATAAATAAATTATGTGATAAATTACGCACTCTTTATTGGTACATTGAAAAGTTAAATAGAAAATATAACGAAGTTGAATATGAAAAAATGCGTTATAGAACTATTTACAAAACAGAATATATATAGAAGAAGAAAGGTAAACAATGGCAACAAAAGATAATAAAGAAAGAGAAACAGGATACACTCTTTTAATAACTGAAACATATAGGTTGGGCATTAAAGGTGCTGAAAACTACGAACAAGCCAAAGAGGTTTGGGATAATGGCGAAGAAGATCGGTATGTCTATGGGAAAATATACGAAGATGTAGTAGAGGGATTAGAGGATTGTTCAGAATGTAAAGAAAGAACAGAAACAGAGGGTATGGGAAAGTGGTAGAAGAACTGTACGGATATGAAGAATGTATAGAATGTAAAACAAAACCTGATCAGAGTAAAGGTGTTGGTTTGTGGGTAGGTACTATTAATGGAAAAATGTACCACGAATGTAGTAACTGTGGCTTTAGTCAAGCAGGATAACGAAAGGAAAGGGGGTTAGATTATGAGTTTATATATATTACTAATTGTTTTTGGTGGCTTAATGGGTTATGTTATAACTGATGAATGGATTATAAGACCATTAAAGAGAAAGATTAAGCACCAGGAAAAAGAATACAAGGGCTTGTTGCAGGAAAGTTTAGACTTAAATAAACACCTAAAAAAAGAATATAAGAAACTATTGCAGGAAAGTTTGGACTTAATCAACAAGTAAGAGAAACGAAAGGTTAAATAATGAAAACAATTTACACAGGAAAATTAAAAATAAAAGATTGGGAAAGTCCATTAGAAATTAATTTTTTAGATGGTTTTCACGATTACAAATTAAATGATAAAACTATTTTAGATAGTGCTATGGATTATTTATATAAAGATAATCTTGACTATATTGCAGGTGTATCACTTACAATATATAAAAATAGTAAAAAATTTAAGACTATAAAAATTGTATAAAGGGGGTTAAATGATTATTAAGAACATAGGCGAATTACTAAAACTTAATTGTTTATTCTGCGATAAATTAAATAGGCATTTAATTATATATAGTAAGCACATAGATACAGTTACAAGGTGCAAGAATTGTAATGAAATAACTTTGATCTTAGATGAGGAATTTATAGAAAACTATTTGAAAGGTAAATAATATTTACAATTAAAGATAGACATTATGTAAATATAGGACTACAATAAAGATTATGAAAGTACAAGAAAGGGATTATATATATGTAGGTGTAGAAGTACATCTATTTGGCGATAAACACCTATTCAATACCTTAGAACAAGCCAAGACTTATATGAAAGATCAAGGCATTATTAAAATAGATGAACCAAGAGTAGTAGAAAATCGCTTAATAATTCAAGGATTAAGAGAAAGGAATATGTAGGTATCTGTGTAGCACATAATAGTCTAGGTATACCATAAACAAGCAGACTTCTTTGTGTGTTACATAGATACCTATAAGAAAGAGAGGAATAATGGAAGAACTTATAAAGCTATTTGAAGAAAGACAAAACGATAGTGAGAAATATTGGAAAGAGCAATACCCAGAACAGAAAACTATATCTAATGCAGAGGAAACTGATAATGAAAGTTGGGAAATAGGTTTCTATGCAGGTTTGCAGTTTGCAATAGATACTATGAAAGAAATAAATACTAATGTTTAGTGAAAGAGAGGAATAATGGAGAATATAAAGATAGAGAAGGTTGTACTTTATACAGCAGTCAATACTAATCATTGGGATTCAGCTTTAGATTGTGTAATAGATGAACTAAAGGGAACTGATGTTAATGTTATTGACTGGGAAAACGCAGAAGAATATAAGATAGATCGAGATATATAGAGGAGAAATAATGTACACACAGACAAAAGACTTAGCTTACGCTAACTATTCTTATGATGAAACTATTGACTTTGAAGATGAATGGGATTTTATCATAGGAGAAATAAATGAAATAGCTTCAGAACTTAATGGATTAGGTTGGGAGTATTTTTCAGCAGGTGGTTACACAGGTTGGAACAAGTCAGCTAGTAATACTGGTATTTATGGACTTAACGGAGAAACTCTAAAAGAGATATTGTTTTGTTATAATACCGAAATGAATATTGTTATTGATTTTACTAATGTTGATAAAGGTATCTTTGAAGTAAAGATGTCGCACCACGATAGTCCAACAGGAGAAACAGTTTATTTTGTTAGAGAAACAAGTATTGACGCAGATGATGAATGGGAAAATCCTAGACAACATTGTATAGATGTTGCAACGGAGAAGAATATAAGATAGAACGAGATATATAGAGGAGAAATAATGACAAATAAAGACCAGACTTTGTGGGATCGTTTAGAAAACGAACAAAACAAAGTTAAGAAATTAGAAAGACAATTAGAAAGAGGTATCAATAATAGGAATGGGATTGTGCAGGAACTGTACAAAAGAGGTAAGAGTGCGATCCTAATTGGTAGATATATAGGAGTGTCTAGGCAGACTATTCACAAAGTAGTTAAAGAAAGAGAGGGATAATGATACATATACTTAAATCTTATGGTGGAACAGTTGGTTATTATCAAGATACTAAACCTAACTTAAAAAAACTTCTTAAAGAGTGGGAAGACGAGGGAATGAGTATTACATACGATAAGATATATTCATTCAAGAACTTAACAGAAGTAAATAAGTTTCTTCTAAAAGAAATAAATGTTTATAACGAAAGAGAGGAATAATGGCTATGAATAATTGGATATATAAAAAGTTTATATATAAACCAAGCTACGAAGATCAACTTGCAGACTTAAACATTGCCTATGTTAATGGAAAAAACTTAGTTGCTTCCATTGATAAATTTCAAGATGAAATGTTAGGAGAGGGATAATAATGGCTAATAATCCAGTTATATGGGATATTACTTTAGTTGATGATGATGATAAATGGTACACCATACAGAATGTTGAACTATTAAATGACATAATTGATGTTGATGATTTGACATTAATAGAAAAGCCAAAGAAAGAGAGGAATAATGGAATATGAATTAACAAAGGTAAAGCAAAGAATCAATAAAGTTGTAATAGATATGAGTATAGATAAGAACACCGATAAAGAAATCCTAAATGAAGTTATATCTATTATGAACAAGATAGGTAGGATCTTAAACAACAAGGCTTAGACTAAACCCCCTATTGCTAGGGGGTTTTCATCTCAGAAAGGAAATAATGTTCTTATTGAGAAATCATTATTTATATATTTATCATAACACAAGAAATTGTCATAGTGGTATGTTATTATAAATAAAATGTAGGCACAGAAAGGAAAGAAATTGGATAAAGAAACACACAAAAAGTTAATTAAAGACTTCCCAAAGAATGTAGTTAAACCTGCACCTAAAGGAAAATTCGGAAAATATGTTCCCCACCACATATATACACAGCGACTCGTTGATGTCGTAGGTGGCAAGTACAACTTTACTTATGACATTGTAAGAGATAAAGACAACGCAGTTATAGGTGCAAAATGTACATTAGATATAGATGGTCTAGGTACAGTACAAGAAGTTGGAGATGTAGATAGACACGCACTAGCTAGGAGCTTAACTGAAAGTGAGATACTAAAACTAGCAGTTAGTGATGGAATTAAAAGGTGTTGTATGCGATTTGGGATCGGCTTAGAGCTATGGGTTGGCGACACAACAGAAGAAGAACACTACGCAGGTACAGAGAAAGCACCAGAACAACCTAAAAAAAAACAGGTAACACAAGAGAATGGGAAATCCCATTCTGAAATATCAGAGGTTGATCTAAAGAAACTTGTCTTTGAAATGTGCGACAAAGATAAGAAGTTTTCTGAAGCCTGTTGGAAAAACTCTCTTGATAGAACTAAGTTAAAAGACAAAGCCCTTACTGATAATGTAGGCGAGTGGGATAAATATACAGTAGAGATGTTCTTAGAATTTGCTGACAATTATGTTAAGAAATTTAAGAAAGACTTTGAGATTAGAGCAGGTAATTCTGATAGTATAAATGAAGTATTAGAAACATTTGATGCAGAAATTGTAGAGGAAAAGGAGAACGAAATGGCAGACATACCAAGTGGAGCTTGGGAACAAGAAGAACCAACAGAAAAGCAAAAAAGCATACTTCAAGATAAAATTGATGATGCTATTGATTCTGGTAATGATGAGTTAGCTTCTAAAGCAAAATCATTTTTGAATAGTGGTAAAGCAACTAAGAGTAACATATTTGATTGGATTGATACTGATGGCGATTGGTCTTTGATAGATGGATCATAACTAATATATAAAACAGAAAGGAATATAATGGTTAATGCAAAATCATTTATAAAATCATTCATACCTTGTGTTCATTGTGGGGGTATATCAATACGCATAGTCAAGAGAAAAGATAAGTCAGAGTATGGACTATGTAGGGATTGCTACGATTCAGAATACAGAAGTGCCTTATGATTAAGTTAAAAATAATAGTTTCAAATGCAGGGGAGTTTAAGGACATAGAGATTGTTGAAATTCCAAAGCACATACCATTAGAGGTAGAGGTTGTAGAGGAAGAATGAAACAGCACGAAATCATAGAGATAATTAACAGGGATTATCCACAGATGGATTCGTTTGTTGAGAGTGAGTATCAGTACACCACCTATGATGCAGAGAACAAAGACTTTATACTAGAGATCAAGTCAAGGAAAGCAAAGTATGACAAGTGGCTTATTGAGAAACATAAGTTTGATGCCAATGTAGATATTGCATTACGAAAGAATAAACAATTCCTTTACCTTACCGAGTACAGAACAGGTATGTTGGTATGGAATATAAATGATTTAATTAATGTTGGCTATGACTTTGGTTGGGAGTTTAAGGAACAACCTAAGACCACAGATTTTGATAACAACAATAAGACTATGAAAGAAATAGGATACCTACACGAACATTATGCGAAGATACTGTGAAAGACATTGATGATAAAGCTAGGGAAACTGCATTTACTTTACAAATGCTTATGGCAGAGGTTGATTTTAAGTATAATAGACACCACAGGTGCATTGGTTGTGGCGAACAATACAAACACCACGAAGATTATTTGCCCTGTATATCAGATACAATTAAGAAAAAGATAATAAAAAAAGGAGAGATAAAATATGAGTGATATATCAGTAGCTGATGCAAGTGAAATAGTTTTAATTGCAGAGCTACTTAAAAGAAAAACAGACAATGGTACTGTGTTGTTTAGAGAAAATTCTATAACTTTAGAAGATAATACAGTTCAACTGTTGGGTTTAGTTGCTAATGTACAGATGACATTAACACCACCTGAACCAATACCAGGTTCACAAACACCACCTATTAAAAAACCATCTTCGGAAGAAGAATGATAAAAGCAACAGCTAAACAAATAGCCGAAGTAACAGATCTAATTAATAATTGTAGAAGTTGGAAGGTAAAACTTACAGCAACAAGATGGCTTAATCGTTCTGACTTAAATACAGTTGATGTAGATAATGTTATATGGAAACTAAGACCATTAAGGAAACCTAAGTTTTCAAGATTTGATTTGCCTAATCTAAGTTATGATGAGGACACACCTGATATGTACAATATGAAAGAGTACAACTCAAAGGATTTTTAACCAATTCTTTCTTTTGCTATATTAAAGTAATCTTCATCTAATTCTATTCCAATAAAATCTCTATTTGTATTAACACAAGCTACACCTGTGCTACCACTTCCCATTGTAAAATCTAAAACTGTTTCATTTTCTAAAGTGTATGTTTTAATTAGATATTCAAGTAAATCTGTTGGCTTTTGAGTTGGGTGTACTGCCTTGTGTACTGATTTATAAATAAGTAATTCATTAGGATAATTTGTATATTTTTGTGTATAAACATTTTTAGTTGTAGTTATATAATTATTACCTGTGCCTTTAGTTCCCCTATCTTTTATTTTATTTTTAACTTTCAAATTTTGTGGATAATATTTGTTATTTATGTAAAAAATTAATATTTGTTCTAAACATCTAAGTGGCATTTTATTAGCATTTAGAAAATTTGTTTTGTATGATTTTTTCCAAGTCCAATCATATTTATATTCATTAATATTAGATAATCTCAAATTGCTACTAAATGGTTCAGTACCAAATAATGCAGTTATAGTATTGTTTTTTCTTATTCTTTTTATTTGTTGCCACATTATTTTTACATCTATAACACTATCCCATTTATTATCTGTTTTACCATAAGGTAAGTCTGTTAAAATAAAATCTATTGAGTTATCAGGAATATCCTGCATCACTTCTAAGCAATCGCCATTGTATAACTTCACAGTATCTTTAAGTTATCCCAACCATTCTTATCAACAGTTAAAGTAAGTACACCAGGTTCATTCCATAGTCCTGTCCTTGCAGTAAAGTCATCACTTGCATCAATACTAGGACATTGAATCCAAGTTCTCTTACCCTGTTGCATTAGTCGTGGGTGGTGGTAGTGTCCTGTAATTAGTATCTCTGCTTCTCCACTAGGCAACCAACCAAACATTTGTCCTTGCCACCATTTAAGTATCTTACCTTCAGGACCAGATCCACCAGTAGTCATATGTCCGTGTGTTATAGCTACCTTCTTACCAAATATATCAAAGACTTGGTGGAAACCATCTGCAACCTGCACATTAACTTTCTTATATCGTGGGTTCTTATCCATAATCTCTCCACAAATCTCAAGGTGCATAGTATCAGAGTTATCTAATCTATTTGTGGTAACACTCGCCTTACCTGAACGGAACTCTCCGTGATTTCCTGGTACTCCACCTAAGATAATCTTGTCTGCGTGTGGTAGGAAGTTATCAACTGTTTTCATTATAAGTTTTCTAGCTAAATGAAACTGTTGAGTGAGAGAAAGTTCTATATTAAATGCTTGTGAATCGTAGAAACCAAAACAGTTCTCTGTTAAATCCCCCATACCAAGTATGTATATTTCTTTTACATTAGTTCCACCCTTACGGAGTGCCTTAATCCTATTTACACCCTCTATAAGAGCTTCCTCGTAGCGATTAACAGTATTCTGAACACCAAGATCAGACTTCCCTAGCTGCCAATCACTCATCATAAAGAGAAAGGCTGTATCTCCCCCATACTTTTTCTGTTTTAGTACAGGTTTCTTACCTATTTCTTTATCTAACTTAGCAAAGAACTTATCTCTTGCTGGATTCTTGGCTCTAACTACCCCCTTAAACGCATAAAAGGTGGTTACTTCCCCACCTTTTAACTGTGCGTTCCAAGAACTAGCCTTAACTTTGCCTTCTATTTCGTAGTATTTGGGGTTGAAACCCCACTCTTTTAAGATCTGGTCATACTTATTCTTGTAATTTGGATCTGTTCCTACATAAGTTATCTCGCCAACACCAGCTTGTTCATCAAACTCAACTGATGGTTGCCAACCTGACTTATAATAGTTATTACCTAAGTCTTTTTTCTCTGTCATATGCAACCCCTTCTGTTTATTAACAACAGTATAGTCGCCTGATATGACAGTATCTGTTACTTAGTTATTTGTTTTTTAGCATATGTCTTGACAACTGCTAATGCAGCACCACCACCTGCAAGTGCAGCTAACTGTAAAGTTCCAGCATCTACACCTACTAATGGAGCAACTGTTAAAGCACCTATAAATGCTTCAATAAATGTCCACGCAGTTCTTTCAATCATATCCTTGAGATCATCACTCATTTTATACTCCCACGCATCATTCCAAGGTGTCCATTTAATATCGTTCTTAAATGTACCATCAGAATTTCTGCTTCTTTTATACTTTTCAAACATTACTTAAACCTTGAGTAAGATCCCCAACCTCTGTCAATTCTCTTACTCTTGTTAATTTTACTAGGTTTTTTTAATTCCCCATCAAAATCTACATATGTTACTGCTGCTCCCCCAGTTTTTATAGCTGAAACCACATAAGGATATACCATTTTATAAGCAGAAACTGAACTTCCTATAAACCCATCTCTTTTCACAAGGTTACTCTCTTGTGAATTTCCTAAAATTAGACAACCAGATGTGTCAGAATCCTGATTCCCCACGTGCCATAAGATATATTCAAATCCTGGTACATCTTTAACCCAGATCATACCTTCGTGAAAACCATACTTCTTCTTATATCTGCTATGAAACCCACCTTCAGTACGAAGTTCTAACTTATATGTACCTGCTGGAATCCTTGTTTCGTGCATCACTTTAGTATCTCTATGCTCATCTTCTAATGTATAGCAAAGGAACTTTCTCTTACCATTGGATACATCAAACAATATTCCTGATGTACTATCTTCTTGACTACTTATTCTTAATACTTCTAAATTCATTACTCCTCAATTATATACTTTATTAATTTACCGAATATTAATCCTACCATAATAAATAAAGCTATTACCAGTATCTCCATTATTCTTCCTCTCCAATACAAGTCGGACACAAAAAACTTTTATCGTAGTCTTGCCAATAAGGTGTAAGACATCTCTCGCAGTAAGCAGTTAGGATAACTTCTGACATTATCTTTTATCTTTTGTATCTATTTCGTGTGTAAATTCGTGTCCTTCTTTTTTGAATCTTCTTCTACTCATCTCTTACCCCCATCATAAGCTACTGCGTGTCCAACTTCTATCATCTCTTGGTTAATATTTGTTTCATCTATATAAAGTTCTCCGAGTACTCTGCCATATTTACCTGTTCCTTGTGAATGTAACTCAACTGAATATATATCATCAACACAGAAAAGTCTTTCCTCTAACCAATGTTTCGCAGCCAACCCTCGTTCTTTCTCCTTCTTATCTCTGGTTCTAGACTCTGGAGCGTTGATGCCCACAAGTCGTACACGACATTTATGCCACACATCAAAACCCAAATCAATTCTAACATCTACTGTATCTCCATCTACTACTCTAAGTACCTCAACTCCATAATAATATTTCATTTACTCTCCTGGTTCTATCATTATACATTCTCCAGGACATTCTTCTGCTGATTCAATAACATCTTGTAATAATCCTTCAGGGATTGTGGCAATACCTTTAGCACCTTCTTTGTTACCCTCTGATTCTGCGTATATGTGGTCGCCATCTTTAACATAATATAATCCATCATCTAATCCAACAAATACATCTGGAGCTATCTCCTCGCAGATACCATCTCCTGTACAGATGTGTTGGTCTATCCATACCTTCAATTAGCTACTTGTCTTTTCTTAAACCTAATGTGATAAGCCATAGGGTTATTGAACCTAATATAGCTATCCCCACTATATCTTTAGCAGTACCAGTTAAAGTTAGCCAAGCGATGAAGAAGCCCAAAAGTGTAAATGTCTGTGCGATTGTTTCTTTTATTGCTTCTATAAACCACCTAGCAAATGCTTTAACTGCTCTTGGTATATTAACTACTATGTGATAAGGGAGAGCCAATATATTAAATATTAGATTTATAAACTTCTTTATCATCTTATCCTTCTAACAGGAATTATAGAGCTTGTTGCTATGATCTGGGATACTATGATGACAGGCACAACAACTTCTTGTGCCTTCTCCTTTTGATCTGTTGTCATATCATTACCTATCTCTATAACTTCTCTAAGTTCTATTGGTTCTATCTCTATATCAATAATAGCACCGATTGGATCTGCTATAAATTCTTCTAACTGAACTTCTACTACTGCATCTGCTAAGGTATAGTCATCACTATCATCTTCTGCTGCTCTCTCTACAAACTCCTCAACTGCTTGTGCAACAGCAGGTTCTTCCTCTACAAGTTCAGCAACAATCTCTAGCTCCTCTGTTTCCACACCCAATACTTCAGCTACTACTTCTTGTTCTTCTTCTGTTAGTGTTTCTAATTCCTCTACCTTATCAACTACTTCCTGGACAGCTTCCTTTTCTTCCTCTGTGAGTTCAGCTATTTCTTCAGTAGGTGGTGGTAGTGTTGTCGTGGTAGTAGTAGTTGTCGTGGTAGTAGTAGGAGTTAGCTGTTCTTTAATTTCTTCAGCATCAACCTCTTTTATTTCTATAACTTCTTCCTCTACTAGCTCTGCTAACTCCTCTAGTTCCTCAATATTTTCTTCAATCTCTTGGATAACTTCAACAAGTTCCTCTATTTCTTCTTCCTCTAGTTCAACATCTAACTCTAATGCAGCTTCTAACTCTGCCTTGATAGCATCTTCTTTTTCTTTCTGTATGCGTTCAGCTTCCAACCTAGCTTCTTCCTCTAGTCGTAATCTCTCTGCTTCTTCTTCAGCAGCTATTCGTTCTTCTTCAGCAATACGAGCAGCTTCAGCTTCGGCTGCTTCTCTTTCCCTGCGTTCAGAATCTAATTCCCAGTAACCAGTTTCGGATTGGTTCTTATCTCTCTCCCAATCTTGAGCATCATTATATTCTCTGACCTCTCTTTCTTCATTGGTTTCTAAGACACCTGTTTCTACATAGTTATTATTTCTTTCTACATCTAAAGGACTAAGGGTAGTTGTAGTAGTAGTGGTTGTAGTAGTAGTGGTTGTAGTAGGTGGAGTAGCATCATACTTCCAATAGATTGTATCAATACCTACCCAATCAGATACAGTAACAACAAAGCTAATAATATATTTATCTGTTACGGCTTTAGTTATATCCTCATAAGATGAATTGTTTTGTGAGTTAAAGTTAGCAGTTTCATTTGTATCATCTGAATAGTTGTACTGAACAGTATAAGCATAATTAACACCTGCCATTCTGAAACCTATCTCAATTATGTCGTGGTCATCAGGTAGTGTAAAGGTATAAGAGGTAGCTTGTTGTCCACCTGCATAGTTATCTTTCAAGCTAAAGAAATATTGTCCACCTACACCACAACAGTTCTGGTCATTTCTAGTAGATACATCATCACTATCAACAGCAAGGCTACCACTAGGTACTGTTAAGTCAGTAACTAATGCACCATTCTCCCCATCAAATGTTTCTGTTTCTGTCGTAGTATCTGCGTAAACAGGAGTAGGAAAGATTAAAAGCCCAACAATAAGAAGTCTGGCAAGTGTATTGAATTTATGTAACACATTACCCCTTAGTTATAATTTACAACTATCTCCACAATCATCATCTTCAAAGTCTTTGGATTGGTCATCAAATGCTACACTTGGTAAGTTCTCTAGCACACCTTCAGGCAGTATGAATATATCATCATACTCTTTTGTGTTCTTGATGAAACTCATCTGCCACCACAGTTGCAACCACCACAGCAATCCATTATCCACCTACCTTAAATAGTATTTCTCTAATAACTTCTTCTATGATTATTAAGTTCTGGTTAAATCCATTAATACTATCCTGGTAAGCAATAACCTGTGCTTTAAGTGTTGCTACTTCTTGTTGTAAATCATTAACTGTTTTGAATAACCAACCAACTAAAGCAGCTAAACCACCTTGAAGTATTTGTCCTAGATTAACTTGAGCTTTCATATAGTCTATTATAAATTACATTAAAGTATTTAAGAGTGCTGCTGAAGAACTGATTGCTACGAACCAGCCGATAATCTCCTGTCTTGAAGGTGTCTTATTAATTTTTTCGTGAAGGAAGTCAATCCTGTCGTGAAGATTCTCAACATCTTGTTTAATGAGGTAGAGGATTTCCTTATTTGTAAACCCATTCGCCACAGGATAATCTCTTTTAAGGTCATTTGTTGTCATCAGAATAGAACCAATCCCATTCGTGATCTGCAATTATCTTATTATCTGACAATTTCCTTAAATATGTAACAAACTTATACCAATAAAATCCTGCGAGAAATCCTATAAAGTAATCCATAATTAAGGCTTAGGATACTTGTCCTTGGTTGCTTTGATAGTAGCTTTCCAACCATCTAATCCATTATGGTAGAGGTCATCAAGCTGGTCTGCTGTACTTGGATACTCTTTTCTTCTATTCTCTTGTACTTCTATTAATGCAATCCTATCAGCTATATCACTATCGCTTGGCTCTGTTGCATTACCATCAAAATACACAACAGATAAATCTGGCTTCACTTGGAATTGCGTTGCACCTAATTGGCTTATTGCTTTTGCTTTTATATCTACTGAATCCATATTATCCTGCTATCTCTATTAAATGAATACTTGATGTACTTTCCCCTGAAGCTGCCTGTTGGTTAGCTCTAACACTACCAGAGTTATCAGTAGTGCTACCCTTCATTTGTGTTTTATAAGTTGTTGCTGAAGTTGTACTAGGACTATCTACATAAGCTATACTTGTTTGTAGAGGACCTCTCTTACCATCACCTGGGGCTACAAAATACCATTCCCCTATTTCAGTTGTAGCTCTCATTATATTAATCCTACCAACCATCTCTCCACCACCATCTCTAGTTACTTGCATAGTTTGTGAAACCAAAACCATAATTTTACTTGAAGTAGAAGTCGGAGTAATACTTGCTGATAAACCTGTATCTGAATATGATGTAGTTGCAGTTGCACCTGTATCAGTAGTAGTTGTTCCTGTAACAATTTGTAATATAGGCTTACTCATAGTAGAACCTGCTGAAACATCTTTAATTTTTAATCCATCAATGGTTACTCCACCACCAGAACTATTTTCGTTAATTGTATCTACTTTTAATATTGAACTCATTTTGGACTATCTTCCTTTACTTTTTTAATTGCTGTATAGAAATCTCCTGTTTTGTCTAATTTACCTTGGTCAATATCGTGCCATAGTTTATCAAGTTGTTCTGTCAAATCTGGATATACCTCAACTTCGCTATCTCCTTTTCCGTGTACTCTATAAATTTTATAGCCATTAGTAGCCATATCTTGTTCGTGGTCGTATGCGTTCTTAGCCCATACATCTATTGCTGAATCATATTCCTTATCAGTAAACTCTGTTCCGTCAGTATGTCTTACAGGTTTAGGATTGTCTGCCTTCATCTGGGTTTTCCATTGAGCTAAAGTTGCCATTATGTTACACACCCATATATTTGCCAATCCCCAGAAGTAAATGTTCCTGAAGCTGGTGCTATTTCACAACCTGTAACCACAGTTGCATCATCACGCTGTATAAAACCTGACTTAATTTCACAATCAAAGTTATCTCTATTCCCCCAACAATTATACTTTACAAATTTAGCTTCTACACTTCTTGGGTTTAGTAATTCAAGAGTAATAGTTTGGTTTTCAGTACTTGCATTTCCTACTGCATTAAGACTAAGTTGTGCGTAATCGGTTGCACTATTATTAGCAGATGTACCACTACCACTTGCATTAGCTTTTGTATAATAATGTCCTTCATTGTATGTTCCTGTCATATATGTAGAAGCACCAGACATTAGCTTAAACCTATAAGTTGTTCCATCTGTACTAGGAACTAGAGTTGAAAGTTTAATTATATATCTATCATAAGAAGCAGAAGTAAAATCTCCTTGTGTAAATGAGCTACTAGAAAAACTACCTGCACTTATAAGAACTGTACCTAGTGTTCCTGTTACATTAGGAATGGTCATAGTCTTATCTGAACCAAGAGAACTCGGTACAGTTAATCCTACTGTGTTACTTCCATCTGATATTTTTACTATTCCTGGCATAATCTATCCTTTAGGGTTATCTCCCTTTACTTTAGCTATATGGTCTTTCCAAGTTGTAGTACCATTTACTTCGTCCCAGTACTGCATATCTAATTGGTCTGAAATAGAACCATAAGCAGTAATCCTAGCTTCTATTACTTCTAATTCTGTAATCTTGGCATTGACATCGGCTTCACTAGGCATTGTTGCTGTGTCATCTATTAATTTTAAGTTAGAATAAACCTCTCCTTTTGATAAGTCCTTCCAGCCATACCATTGATGTTTGCCTTTATTAAAATGCGATAATGCTTCTTGTAACATTATGTATCTCCTAGTCTTGTAAAAGATATTTTTGTTTGCTGTCCATCTGCATTACCTTGTATATAACTTCCACTAGCTGCACTATCCACAGCTAGTTTTACTTTTTGATTTGATACATCTGTTATATCTAAGACAACACTTGAACTTGCCCACATATAAGTAGCACCAACATTTGCTCTGCAACCTTGTCTAGCCATTGTAATTGTATTGTAAGAGGAATTATTGGTAGTACCTTTTAATTGGCACTCAATGGTAGGGTCATTACTTGTCCTAATTGCCACATTAATTTCTATGTACCAATATCCTGTTGTTGGGAATGAAAATATACCAGAACTTTCTGTTATATTTGTACCCCATTTTGTGTACATACCTGAACCCCCTGTTGGTCTTGCCCAGTTGCTAGTAATATCTCCATCACTACCATCTCCTGTATTGGCTGTTAAACACCAAACATCGTGGTCATCAAAAGCAAGTCCGTGTAGAGAATTATCTTTCAATAATACACCATCAATAGTTACTCCACTACCAGAACTATATTCGTTTATTGTATTGACTTCTAATGTACTCATAGCACTACCATTGTACCAGCATTTGTAACTGTTCCTGTTATTGTTATAGGTCCAGCTAATACTGCACCTACACCTGAAGCAACTGTATAAGTAGCTGCCTGTGTTTGATTATGTTGGAAAATTCCACCTGCTGTTGTTAATGCAATACCTGCGTTATTCCAGTTAGCCATATCTGTATCATCTAACTCGTAATGTATTCCATTAGCAACACCATCTGCAAGTGTAAAGTCTGAATCTCCATCTATAAGTGCAGTTGCAGATCCTACTGAACCCCATTCAGGAGCAGTACCACCAGAGTTCATCTTCAAGGCTTCTCCACCTGAACCCTTAGTTAGTTTAGCTAATGTGTTACTACCACTAGCATAAAGAATATCCCCTGCTGCGTAACTGGTTAGTCCAGTTCCACCATCAGTTTCATCTAATGTTCCTGTAATACTTGAAGCACCCAGATCAACTGCTACTTCAGTTGATTCAATTACCAATCCACCATTGGCTTTGAGGTCTGTACTAAATGTTGTACCTGATAAATCTAATCCATCTCCAGCAGAATAAGTTGTATCACTATCTGATGACCATTCTGGAGCTGTTGCACCAGAGTTCATTGTTAATACTTCTCCAGCAGAACCTTTAGCTAACTTAGCAAGAGTGTTGCTACCTGAAGCATAAATTACATCTCCTGCTGTATAGCTTGTAAGACCTGTACCACCATCAGTTTCATCAAGTGTACCTGTTATTGAACTAGCACCCAAATCTATTGCTGCTTCATTAGATTCTATTACAATACCACCATTAGATTTAAGATCTAATGACATAACAGAGCTAGATGCTTGTAATCCATCTCCTGAAAATAGTGTTGCTATATCTCCGATAGCTTCTTTAGCTGCTGTACCTGTTGCACCACCATCTAAAAACATTACATAATCTCCATCAGCAATAGCTGCTTCAGATGCTTCAGATAAATCTACATCAATTTGAGTACCATCAAAATCTATTAAATCTCCAGCAGAATAAGTTGTATCAGTAGATGCGATAGTAATAGAACCTGCACCATTTGTAATAGTTACATTTGAACCTTCTGTAAGAGTTCCTACTGTTGGATCTCCTGTTCCATCTCCAATAAGAAGTTGTCCATTAGTTAATACTGCTGTTGCTGTTACTGCACTTGTACCAGAACCTAGTAATACACCACCATCTGTAAGAGTAGTAGCACCTGTACCACCATTAGCAACAGGTAGTGTTCCTGTAACTTCTGCTGTTAAGTCCACTCCACCAGCTTTAATGGTTACTGCACCAGAGGAAACTGAAAAGTTATCTGATGAGAAACTTGCTATACCTTTGTTAGAAGTTGTTGCATCTTCTCCTGCAATAGTTAATGTTTGACCAGAACCAGATGTGTCAATTCCTTCTCCACCAGCTATTTCAAATGTTTGGCTGTCTAAATCTACTGATGGCGAACCAGTATCAGAATCTCCTGAAAAATCTAAATCTTGTGCTGTTACCTGACTATCTACATAAGCCTTAACTGATTGCTGGGTTACACCTTTAGTAGCAGAATCTGTGGACATATCATCTTCATCTAAGAATAAGGAAGTATTAACTGATGTACCATCTTCATTGATTATGGTATCTACTCTATCGTTTAAGTCCTCTATGTGTTGTTGTACTGGCGACATTCGTACAGTTGATCCTGATGCGTGTGATAATCCTGAAGCAGCAGCAGAACCTGCAAGGTATCTTTTACCAATAGCACTACAAGTTAATGTTTTAGTTCCAGTATTGATTGATGTAATTTCTACAACTTCTCTATTTGTTGAGCTATCTGGGTTTATAACTAGATAAAATGGTACAGCTAAAGTAACGGAAGTAGGTGCAGTTACAGAATTAACTGTAAATGTTAAATCTGATGCACCAGCAGTTGCTGTTAGCGTTGATTCATACGCATTAAAAAGTTTTGTTTCTTGTGCTGCCATTCTATCCTAATCTACCTACTCCTAGAAGTGCTATTCCTAACCCTTCTCCAGCAGTAGATACTTGTACTACCTTACTTCCTCTAAATCTTACTAGACAATAAACTGTTACAGATCCTCTTGGAGATATTTCTTCAATCGGACTACTAACATTTTCTATTATACCTCTTAATAATGTATCTGGTCTGTATATCTCTAATTGGACATTCTTTCCTTCTTTGTTTCTAAGTGCCTGATATACAAGTTCTCCCTGACCATTAACTCTAATTCTTTTTCTGTATGGTCTTTCAATATGGTCTGATATATTTACTGGTATATCTACAACCAAGTCATTAACTAACTGGAAACCTCTAATAGCAAAAGATAATAGACCAGGGGATTGTGATTGGTCATCAGTTGATATATCAATCTTTCCTGCAATCCATCTACCATCTACTAAACTCATTACTTCTTCTTCCCCACCTGTACCAGAGTTTATTGTTACTTGTTCCTGCCAAGTAGTAGCTGAACTATTGTTTATATCTGTTGCAATCGTTGAAGTAGATAGCTTAACTGTACCTGAACTAACATCATTAGTGTTAAGTTTTGCACCAACCCATTGTTTCTTTTCAGAAGTAAAGAAGTCAGCAAGTGCAGTAATGATATATCCAGTAGTTACATAGTTTGCAGTTTCTCTGTATATACCACCACCACTTACAGTTGCGAATAATCTATCCGAATATACTGCAATTCCTTTTACAACACCACTTTCTCCGAACTCCAGATCTCTAGCTATGCCACCTGTTGGTAAGTAATATCTCCAAAAGTTTGTCTTAGAAGCTGAATCAATTATTCCTGTATAAATACTATCTCTTGTTGAAACAATCCTATAAGGTGCTTGGTCCAAAGTAGTTGAACCATCTCCCCATTGTTTAATTAACTGTGCATTAACTAATACATATAAGTTATTAGAGTTTGTAATCTCTGATCTATATAACCTACCTATCTTTCCACTAGCAGTTGATTCATAAGTTCCATAAAAGATTATTCCCTGTGCTGCATCTATTGCATTGGGTACTTCTCCTTCTACAAATGTCTGTCCTTTCAGAGCAAGGGTGGAACTCTCATCAGCAAAAGAATAAATGTACCCATCTGTTGCAGTTGCTAATGCTACTGCTCCAGCATCACACATATCTGTCCAAGTTCTACCTGTCGGTAGTGTTTTAATAGCTGAATCAGTACCACCTGAAACATCATATAAAACACCAGATGTGTCTGATGCTACTATTCTCCCTTTAATACTCC
>VTLG01012869.1_pt1 | contig 37805 bp, 54 predicted proteins | sample 4694571 | NCBI WGS metagenome assembly VTLG01 (sample SAMN12604809, study PRJNA352737) | marine metagenome | biome: ENVO:00000447; feature: ENVO:00000209|ENVO:00000569|ENVO:01000036; material: ENVO:00002151; isolation source: viral sequences binned using virsorter ...
TCCTTTCTAAATTCATCCTACACTATCCCGGACCTGTTGTCAAGCTTGAAGCTTGAAGCTTTTAACGACCAGTGAGATTGAGGCCGGCGTGCTTTATTTTAATAGCCCGGGCAACAGGCCTATCACTGTATCCAGTGCTCACTGATCCCAGACCCCTGTCGCGCAACACAACACTCTCAGATACAGCTTCTGCTTACCGTTGTGCCTGTATCCACAGGGATCAGGGATCAGCACAGGTCACATGAAGATGGCAAACCCCTTTGCGATGTGACATGCAACCTGTGGTTGATCGCAGTTTAAATGAGTAATTAAATAAACTATATCCTATATAATCCCTTGACAATGTTTTGTCAATAGTATAAAAAACTTTTTATGAAAGGAAATATAAATATGGAAAAACAAAAAAGAATAACACTTAACGCTGACAAGCGTAAAGTGATTGCTGATGTATTTCAAGATCATTTTGAAAGTAATTCAAAATTTAAGAAAGCACATCAAGACGCAATAGACAATTACAATGGTATGAGAACTATTGCAAAAACAAAAATAGATCATCTAATAAGATTTCATCAACCACAAGAAGATGTTGATACTATTAGATCAATGATCTCAAAATATGGCTCAAGTGGTGGCGATCTCTACCATGATAATTGTTTCTATGTTCAAAGTGATAAACCGAGAATAGAAAAAGACTATGACGGAAATCCAAAAGAATATTTTGATGATGTTCACATTAAGTTTGAGGCAGATAAAGATTTTTTAATTTCTTATTATCGTGATGAGATAAGAGCAAAAGGTCTTGACGCAGACTTTGATGTTAGACTTGCCGACAACTACGACAAAAGAAATCCGACTTATTATAATACTGAAAGTAGTATCAATGATTATTTGGGTTATGGTAGTCGTAATGATGTAAGCAAAAATCAAACAATGAAACACAAAGATGAGTGGGATAATGATTTTAAGATTTGGGTTATTGGAACTTCTTATTGTCATTCTCGTAAGTTTGTTGCAGATCAAGAAACTTTTAAATTCTTTGAGGGTTTTAATGTTGCAAGAGATAATGTCATACTTCAACATAAAAATCTTTTTGCCCACGTTGATAAGAAAATGCAGAAACTAAAACTTGGTTTAAAATCTTACAGATACTTTGACCAAGCAAAAGAACTAGCTGATAAACTTGGAGTAGTTTTAAATGAGAGTGTATTAGACGCACATTCTAGTATGGCTTTATCAATTTATAGTCCAAGTAATTTAGCTGATCTTTTAACAGATGAGGTTGAACAAACTAGAGAGGAGAAGATAGCAATAGCAAAACAACTATTACAAGAACAACAAAATAGTTTAAATTAACTATTGACACCCTATCCTATTTAATATAGGATAGGGTAATTAAACAGAAAGGTATAAATGACTAAAACATTCTACATAACTTATTGGGCTTCTAAACATAAGAAGCACATAACAAGAAAAGGAAAGCATGACGAAAAATCTCGTTATGGTATTTCCAAAAACAACGTACCCTACTACGTCTATTATGATTTGGACGCACACGGATATAGAACAGCAACCACAACTTGGAAAGTGAGGCACTAATGAACATAAAAGAACTTGCAATAATTTGGACATTCTTTGTAGTGTTCATGACATTGATGACAATAGGAGTTTTAGTATGAGCGACTTTAATTGGTGTCATGGTCCGATTTGCCACAAATCACACACAGTTGACCGAGTGCGAGGTGTTAAAGGCTCAAAGGTTTTAAGAACTCGTAAAGTACCACAGAATAAATGGAACGCAGATAATTATTGGCGTTTCTTTTGTAGTCAAGGCTGTATGCATGATTTCTTAAAACATAACATTGATGAGTTTATTAGATTACACCCTAGGACCGAGTGCCTTGAAACACCAATCGAAAACCCTAAAAAAGAACGTAGTGAATATGGGTGGGTTAATTGGAATATAAAGGTTGACGAAAGTAGGCAAAGCTGATAGGATAATCCTATAACAAGAAAGGTATAATATGACAGAACAAGTAAAAGCAAATACAGAAGTCAGTGAATTTAAAATCATTGATGATGAGAAGAATACTCCGACACTTAAAGAAGCGCAGGCTTTCGTGGGTGGATATGTTGAGTGTATCACCTGGCCAAATGGTGATTTATTAATAGTAAACGAAGAGGGCAAGTTAATGGGCTTACCATTAAACCCCGAAGCAACTATGCTGTGGCGTATGACATTTGACAATGACAACTACGTTACAGGACGTAAAGACTTTGTTGTAGGTCCTGCGATCTACATCAAAAAACATGCTCTAAAAGATTGGGCATAACCTTTCTTCCCTCGGCCCTAACGGGCCGAGGGGTCCCAAATTAACTCCAAAGTTAGTTAATAATAAACAACCGGGTACCCCTTTTCTACAAAAGGGGTCCCACTACTCTAGGTTGTATTGCAAGATTTAGACAGATGTGTATACTGAAAACATGTTGAACACCAAAAAAGGTGCTAAAAAAATTTTTTAAAAAATTTTAAATGAATTTAAATAATATAGATATAAGTAAACTACCTGCAGATATACGTAGACAGTTTAAACAGTTACAGGTTCTACATGCAGAAAAAAAGATACAGAATAAAGCTAAAGATGACTTTCTATCTTTTGTAAAATGCATGTGGCCCGATTTTATAGAGGGATCCCACCACAGACACATTGCAGATAAATTTAATAAATTAGCTACAGGCGAAATAAATCGTTTGATAGTTAACATGCCCCCCAGACACACAAAGTCGGAGTTTGCCTCATACTTACTTCCGGCGTGGATGGTGGGCCGTGATCCAAAGCTCAAGATCATTCAAGCAACCCACACGGGCGAGTTAGCGGTAAGGTTTGGTCGTAAGGCAAAGAACCTAATCGACAGTGAGGATTATTCTAAAATTTTTAAAACAACTCTACAAGAGGATAGTAAAGCAGCAGGACGTTGGGAGACAGCACAAGGCGGTGAATACTTTGCAGCTGGTGTTGGCGGAGCAATAACTGGTCGTGGTGCAGATCTTCTAATCATTGACGACCCACACTCAGAGCAAGACGCATTATCTCCTACAGCATTAGAGGGAGCTTACGAGTGGTATACATCAGGTCCACGACAACGTTTACAACCTGGTGGTAAAATTATTTTGGTTATGACTAGATGGTCTAATAAAGATCTTACAGGAAAGTTAATTGCTAATCAGAAAGAACCAAAAGCTGATCAATGGCACGTGGTCGAGTTTCCGGCAATCATGGACCACGGGACAAAACCAAAGCCTGTTTGGCCTGAGTATTGGAAACTAGATGAGCTTGAGAAGGTGCAAGCAACATTGCCAGTTGGTAAATGGAATGCACAGTGGATGCAGAACCCTACGGCTGAAGAGGGTGCAATATTAAAACGGGAGTGGTGGAGAACTTATACACATGAGGATATACCAGAGCTACATCATGTGATACAATCTTACGATACTGCGTTTTTAAAAAAAGAATCTGCAGATTACAGTGCGATAACGACATGGGGTATATTTTATCCCGATGAAGATAGTGGTGCTAATTTAATATTACTTGATGCTGTAAAAGGACGATACGAGTTTCCAGAGTTACGTAGGCTAGCCTTAGAGCAGTATCAGTATTGGAAACCAGAATCTGTGATTGTTGAGGCAAAAGCTAGTGGTTTGCCCTTGACTTACGAACTACGGAACATGGACATACCAGTTGTGAACTTTACACCTAGTAAAGGTAACGACAAGCACGCCCGTGTAAATGCGGTTGCACCTTTGTTTGAATCTGGTATGATATGGGCTCCGGAGCAAAAATTTGCCGAGGAAGTTATTGAGGAATGCGCGGCGTTCCCCTACGGCGATCATGATGACCTTGTGGATTCTACGACACAAGCGATTATGCGATTCAGGCAGGGCGGTCTGATCGGTCACCCTGAAGATTACGTAGATGAAAAGGCAGAGAAACCTAGAAGAGTGTATTATTAATGATAAATAAAATTATCAGAAACTTTATTGCTAAACAGATAGCTGGTCGTTCTGACGACGGCATCATGATTACACTACGAGATCCACAAAAAGTAGAACTTGGTGAAAACATTATGGCTGATTTATTAATGCGTAATGGTATCGATCCAACAGCCATTAAAAGTGAACAACAATTAAAAAATATAATTAATCAAATAGAAGCTGCTAGTAAACAAACTACACAAACAGGAATCAGAAGCACACAGTCAGCAAAAGTATTTGACCTTAAAGGTAAAAGAATAAAAGATACAGATAATATTATGGGTGGTGAAGAGATGCCACCACCAGGAAGCAGAGGCGGTCCCGATGATATCGCGGCACCTGTGCAATCTGCAGAAGAGTCATTAAAAAATATGATAATGGCAGAGAACAAAAAAAATATCGCTGCAATGAAAAAAAGAAAAATGTTAGACGAGGCAATCGATAATCAATCACCTTCTCTTTCTGGTGATAGAAAAGTTGATGCAGATTTAGTTGCAGAAGATTTAGCAGAGCGTATGGGACTAATTTATGATGAGATGCCAACAAAAGAAAGATTAAAACTTTATGATGAAGCGTATCAAGCTTTGACTAAAAAGAAATTTGATCCACCAGAAGACATGGCAGAAGGTGGTATTGCACGTATCGGTTTGAAAGACGGCATGAACAGAAGAACGTTCTTAAAATTATTAACAGGTCTTGCAGCGGTTCCTATTATAGGTAAAGTTTTTAAACCATTAAAGGTTGGTAAAAAAGTAACTCAAGTGCCAATTATCAAAACTGGTGATGTTCCTGGCAAACCAGAATGGTTCGATCAATTAGTTAACAAAGTAATTCTTGAAGGAGATGATGTTACAAAAAGATTTGCAACTCAAGAACGACAAGTTATTCACATGAAAAAAATTGATGATGAGACAAGTGTAACGGTAACACAGGATCTAAACGATGGATCAATTATGGTTGATGTAGATGACCCTATAAGAAATGTTATGGGAGAGAGTGGAGATGATACATCAGTGCAAATGTTACTTAAAAAAAATCCAGGCGATGAATCTAATCCAGCTGGAGCTGATGAGTTCTCATTTACAGAGGCTGACATGAGAAATTATATGGATGGCCCTGATGATTACACAACAGAGTTTGTAGAAAACACCGTCAATAAGATGAGTGATCTTACATCTGATCTAGGCAAGATTAAAAGTTATGCCACAGGTAAAAAACCTACGATGAAAGAATTTATAGAATCTAAAAAAAGAAAAGAAATGGTTAAATTTGCAGAAGATAATCCGGCAGAGTACGCATCTGGACGTGGTCCTGAAGTTGACTATGATCCAGAACCAGACTTTGCAAGAGGCGGTATCGCTAGAATGTTAGGTGAGTAATGGAAGACCTGCAGGATAAAATCATAGAGTTGATGGATCTTTTCGACGATGAACAGGTCACGACAGCGGACAAGATAGACAGACCAGAAAGAGCATTAGAGAAACAAGCGATTGATGATTTCATGAAACGTAATCCAATGGCAGGTGGTGGTATGTTGGTGCAACCAAGTGCAGATGGATCTAGACCTGGGTATGCTGATGATAAACTTAATATAGAAAATGTTTCAAAACTTAGAAAAGAAGGAAACACTGCAGATGAAGCCGCAAAAAAATTAAAAGTTACAAAATCTGCTTATGAAGTATTTGTTACAAAAAATAAAAATAAACTACCAGATGTTGCTAAAGGATCTCCTATTAAATCTCTTGATAAAGAAAAACAAAAAATTTATGATTTGTTATCTCAAGATAAATTACCAAAAGTTAAAGGATCAGATCCTTCTAAAAGATTTAGAAATAAAAAATGGGAAGAGTTAGACAATACAGCTAGAGCAAATTTTAATCAACGTATTTTTCCTTACTACAAAGATTTATTAAGTAAAACCAAAGGAATGATTACTGAAGATGATTTGGTTAAATTATTAAGTGAAAGATTTGGAGAAGATGTAAAAGTTGCCACTATAAGAGGGGTATCAAGAACTACTAAACCTGGACAAACAACAGCATTATATTCAACTCGTTTTAGTAAAGAAATTTTAAAATTATTAAAACCATATAATTATACTAAAAAACAAAAATTTTATAAAATTCCAACAGAAACAGATATTAGAAAATTAAAAAATAAATTTGAATTAAGGTTTAGTCAAACAGATACTTTACGTCCAAACACTGTTAAAAATATTTCTATTTTACACGATAAATTTAAAGATACTTTTAAAAAAGGTATTCTTCCAGATTTAACAGATGTTTTAGAAAAATTACCAAAAGGAACAACTCCTTCACAGGCAGGAAATGCAACGATTAGATTAGCTCAAATATATGCAGGAAAAAAATTTGATTTAACTTTTAAAGGTATAGATAAAAAATTTGCAAACAAAATTAATGGTATAAAAATTAATAATCCAACCTCTAAAAAAATGTTTGAACAAATTTCTAAATTAAAGTTTGGAGACCCTTATTTAGATCAACTGTATAGAATAAATTTACAAATGATTGATGAAAAACTTGGTAATAAAATTGGAACTTTTGAAAATCTTAAAGATCAAGCAAAAAGTATATTGAAAAAAAATAAAATACCTATTTACGATGGAAGAGTCGAAAATCCTTTTGGTTTTAACATTAACGAAATTGTTGGTGTTAGCGGAAGCGCTCCATCCAAAGCAGCTGAGTTTTCTCAGTTTATAGATGTAATGGAAGGAAACTTAAATCAAAATATTCTTACAGGTTATCAAAGTCAATTATCAAAAGCTAGATCTAAAATAGAAGCAAACCCCTCTTTATTTGAAACAGAGTCTAAAAAAATAAATGCGAGAGCTTTAGAGTTAGAAAAAGAATATGGAGTTAAGTTAGCTAAGCTTAGACCCGCAGAGGATGTTACTAAATATTTTTCACCCGCAAGATTAAGAGAATTAAGTGCACAAGGTTTAGACATAGCAGACGCTTCTAAAAGAGCTGGTTATACTTTTGAATTACCTAAAAGTGCAGTAACAATAGAGGAGTTTGTTAAACAAACTCCAAAAGCAGTTAGAGGTCTTTCTGCTTTTATGAAAACAAATTTTCCAGAATTAAAATGTAGTTTATCGAAAGGTGTGAATTGTAATGATCCACAAGCTTATCAAAGAGCTATAAATGAATATAGTCAAAAAGCAGCACAAGGAGATGAGGCGGCTAAAGCCACTCTTTCTAAATTTAGTAACAAAGTTGCTACAGCAGGTAAGTTTATAAAAGGTGCGTTAGGTCCACTTGCACTTGCAACAGAAGTTGCAGTTGATTTAGCTATTCCTCTTAATACAACTTTACAAGAGGGTATACCTTACAAACAAGCGTTCGCTGATACTTTAATAAATAAATATATCTTAGGACCAAAACTACAAGTTGATAAAGAAGCAGAGATTGCAAAAGAGATGGCTAAAGGTGAAGAGTTTGCAATGGCAGAACGTGGTAGAAGAATGTTTTTACCTCAAAGCGCAACAGCTGATGCACAAAGATTAAAAAAACGAGAAGAGGAAATGAAAGCGTTATATCCACAATTAGATATGGTAAATTTATCAAACAAAGAAATAGATCAATTACTGGCTGCTCAAGGAGTCTACAGTCCATTTACTTTAGGTTTTGGTATGCAACAAAGACAACCTGGTATCGGGGACATGAGATACAATGAAGATGTGGCTTACGATGAGATACGTGATATTTTTAACAAGGGTGCTGAAGAAGATATGAGAAGACAACAAATGCAATCAATAGCAGATGCAGGTGGTGTTGCTAATTTAGCAAAGGGTGGCCGTGCAGGTTTTAAATCAGGTACACTTAGAAAAGGAATATTAAAATTAATAGATGATAGTGTTAAATCAACGCCAAAAGATACAACTTCAGAACTAGACAAATTAATTAAGAAAACACTTGATGAAGATTTGTTTGATAAAAAAGATAGAATTGTAGATTCAATAAACATATCGGAGGCAAAGAAAAGAAGAAACTATCCATACAACATGCAAGTCTTTGAAGAACCAAAGAATTTAGATTTTTATGATGCTATTACAAAATCTAATTTTAGAACCAAGACAGGACCTTATTTTGATAGAATCAGAAGAAGAAACAAAGCAGGCGGTGGTTTATTAAAACAAGCAGGTGATAGATCAGGTCCGCCACCAGAATCAGGACCAAACCCACAAGGGTTGCAAGGTCTAATGAAACGTGGTATCAAAACATAGGAGTATTAAATGGCAGAAATAGATAAAGGACTCCCGAACACTAGAACCGAGATTAAAGTTCCATCAGAAGAAGAACTACAACAGGTTGATGTTCAGGAACCAGAAGAACAAAAAGGACCAGTAGAGGTCATACCAGAAGAAGACGGCGGCGCAACAATAGACTTTGAACCGGGAGCCATAAACATACCGGGCACAGAATCACACTTTGATAATCTAGCAGATATTTTACCTGACGACATTTTAGATCCGATAGGAAATGAAATGGTGCAAAATTATTCTGATTACAAAGCATCAAGAAAAGATTGGGAGCAATCTTACAAAGCAGGTTTAGATCTTTTAGGATTTAAATACGAAAATAGAACAGAGCCTTTTCAAGGTGCATCTGGTGCAACACACCCAGTGTTGGCAGAAGCGGTAACACAGTTTCAAGCACAAGCTTACAAAGAATTATTACCAAGCGATGGACCTGTAAGAACACAAGTTATAGGTGCTAAGAATCCACAAACAGAACAACAAGCACAACGTGTAAAAGATTTTATGAACTATCTTGTGATGGATCAGATGAAAGAATACGAAGAAGAGTTTGACTCTATGTTATTTCACTTACCATTAGCTGGTTCTACATTTAAAAAAGTTTATTACGATGTACCACTAGGTAGAGCCGTATCAAAATTTGTACCTGCAGATGAGTTGGTTGTACCATACACTGCAACAAGTTTAGATGATGCAGAAGCCATAATTCATGTCGTAAAAATGTCAGAGAACGAATTAAGAAAACAACAAGTGTCTGGTTTTTACAGAGACGTAGAATTAGGTCCACCAGATAATGTTGAAAAAAATGATTTAGAAAAAAAAGAAAGAGAATTAGATGGCACTAAAAAAACAGGTAGACAAGAGTCTATGTATACTCTGTTAGAGTGTCATGTTAATTTAGATTTAGAAGGTTTTGAAGACACAAACTCTGAAGGACCAACTGGAATAAAATTACCTTACATCGTAACTGTTGACGAAGGTAGCCGATTAGTTCTCTCCATACGGAGAAACTATGCGCCCGATGATCTAAAGAAAAATAAAATCCAATATTTTGTCCACTTCAAATTTCTGCCAGGACTAGGATTTTATGGCTTTGGACTCATTCACATGATTGGCGGATTGAGCCGTACTGCAACTACGGCTCTCCGTCAGTTGCTAGATGCAGGAACATTAGCAAACTTACCTGCAGGTTTTAAACAACGAGGCGTTAGAGTTAGAGATGAAGCATCACCAATACAACCAGGTGAGTTTAAAGATGTAGATGCACCAGGTGGTAATTTACGAGATGCATTTTTTCCATTACCATACAAAGAACCATCACCAACACTATTACAGTTACTGGGTGTAGTGGTATCTGCAGGTCAAAGATTTGCAGCTATCGCTGATATGCAAATCGGAGATACAAAACAAAATGCAGCTGTAGGAACTACGATCGCTCTTCTTGAAAGAGGATCAAGAGTTATGTCTGCAATACACAAAAGATGTTACGCAGCTATGAAAGATGAGTTTAGAATTTTATCAAGAGTTGTCTCACAATATCTACCACCAGAATATCCTTACGATGTTGTAGGTGGACAAAGAAATATTAAACAAATGGATTTTGATAATAGAATAGATGTAATACCGGTTGCGGATCCAAACATATTTTCTATGTCGCAAAGAATTACACTTGCACAAACACAATTACAATTAGCAACATCACAACCACAGTTACATAATCTGTATCAAGTATATAGAAATATGTATGAAGCAATTGGTGTAAAAAATGTAGACACAGTTCTACCACCACCTGCACCAAATGCACCTATGGACCCGAGTATGGAGCACATAAATGCATTAGCAGGCAAACCTTTTCAAGCTTTCCCTGGTCAGGATCACAGAGCACATATTACAGCTCACTTAAATTTTATGTCAACCAACATAGTTAGAAACAATCCTGCTGTAATGGCTGCAATACAAAAAAATATTTTAGAACATATATCTATTATGGCACAAGAACAGGTGCAATTAGAGTTTAGAGAGCAAATGCAACAAATGATTATGATGCAACAACAAGCTGCAACTAATCCTCAAATAGCACAACAGCTACAACAAGTTACAAATCAGATAGAAGCAAGAAAAGCTGTGTTGATTGCAGAAATGACAGAGGAATTTATGAATGAAGAGAAGAAAATTACCTCACAATTTGACAATGATCCTCTTCTAAAACTAAAATCTAGAGAGGTTGACCTACGTGCAATGGAAAATGAACGTAAAAAAGAGAATGACAAAGCACAAATAGACATTGCTAAGTCAAGATTAATGCAACAAGGCGAAATTGCAGAAGATAAAATGGAGCAAAATGAAGATTTGGCTAAATTAAGAGCCGGAGTTAGCCTTGCAAAAACAGGAATTGACCAAGCGAAGGTCATGATAGACGATTAATTATGCCATTAAACAAAAAAGGTAAGAAAATTATGAAATCTATGAAGAAACAGTATGGAAAAAAGAAGGGTGAAAAGATATTCTATGCATCTAAGAACAAAGGTGTTATAAAAGGAGTGAAAAAAGGAGCATAAATGCAAAAACTAGATAAAATAAAAGAAGTTAAGGTTGCAGATCAACAAGTTGAGATAGATCCTAGATCTAAAACAACTGCTGACAAAGCTTTTAACTTTATTGCAACAGGAAAACCTGAAATGCCAGTTAATGGTCAGAATAGAATGTTGCCAGAAAAGAAAAGAAACTCTAAAGCGTACTAATCATGTGGTTATCGGCAATAAAATTAGCCGTCTCTGCTGGAAGTAAGATTTACGCTAACAAGCAGAAGACGAAAATGGCAATGTCAGAGGCACAGCTTATGCATGCTACTAAGATGGCCCAGGGTGAGGAAGCTTACCAGGGCAAATTGTTAGAAGCTCGACAGTCAGACTGGAAGGACGAGGCAGTGCTCATAATTTTAAGTTTGCCCGTGTTGGTGCTTGCTTGGGCGGTGATATCAGACGACCCGACTGCTATGGACAAGGTAAAATTATTCTTTGAAATGTTCTCACAACTGCCCAGTTGGTTCACAAACCTGTGGATTCTTGTCGTAGCGAGCATTTATGGTATAAAGGGTACACAAATATTTAGAAACGGAGGAAAAAAATGAAAAGTTTTTTAGGATACATCGCTAATAAAATTGTACAATCAACACCTAGAAGTAAAAAGGTCGGACCTACAATTAAATCCGTTAAACCAAATTTAAAAAAGACTGTTCAACAAACTAAATCAGATGAGTACGTAAAAAGAATTAGAGAATTAGAGGGCGCAGAAAAAAAAATTAAATCCGGTAAAGAAATGATTAAAGAAGGTCAAAAATCTAGAAAAAAGATGATTGACACTAAAAGAGCATTTCAATTTAAACACGGTAAAAGCACTCACGCTATTAAACCTGGAGATAAACCAGAAGTAAAATACAAAGGAAATGTAAGAGAGCAAAAAATGGGCGGCGGAATGATGGGCCGTAGAATGGGTTACAGTCAAGGTAAACTTGCAGTGACACCAAGAGAGAAACAATTAGCTGCACAATACGGAGACAAAAAAAGAATTACAAGAGGTGATGTAATTACAGCAGCAAAGAAAAAATCAGGAAATAAAAATGTCTAGACCAGGTTTATATGCTAATATACATGCCAAAAGAAAACGTGGCGGTAAGATGCGTAAGAAAGGTGCAAAGGGTGCACCAAAGCCATCAGATTTTAAAAGAGCTAAAAAGACAGCGAGGAAAAAATAATGACTAAACTATGTCCTAGAGGTAAAGCCGCAGCGAAGCGTAAATTTAAAGTTTACCCGTCGGCATATGCGAATGCATACGCTAGCAAAATTTGTGCAGGAAAAATTAAAGATCCATCTGGTGTAAAAAGAAAAGACTTCAGAGGCAGCAAAGCCGAAGGTGGATTGATGGAGGCGACTGCAAGATTAAAGAGACAAGGTTTACGTGGTGGCGGACTCTGCAAGAGAGGAATGAACAGACAAGCTATCGGAAAGAATTCTTAATGTCATGGCAAAGAACGGACTTGATAAATGGTTTGCTCAAAAATGGGTAGATATAGGAAGTAAAAAGAAAGATGGATCTTTTGCTAAATGTGGAAGATCAAAACAAAAGAAAGATGCAAAACGTAAATATCCAAAATGCGTCCCACTAGCTAAAGCTAGACGTATGACAGAAGGCCAAAGACGTTCAGCTGTAAAAAGAAAAAGAGCAGTTGCACAAGGTGTTGGTGGTAAACCAACTAATGTAAAAACTTTTACTAAAAGAGCAAAAGCTTACGGTGGTGGTTTTATGGCTAGACGTATGGGTATGATGTAATGAGAAGAGAATATTCAAAAGGCACAATGCCTCCAAGAAATAAAAAGAACTTCAGATCAACGAAGTCTGGAGCAGGGATGACAAAAGCTGGGGTCGCTGCTTACAGAAGATTAAATCCTGGCTCTAAACTAAAAACAGCAGTTACTGGCAAAGTCAAACCAGGATCTAAAGCTGCGAAGAGACGTAAATCGTTTTGTGCAAGATCACTTGGACAAATGAAAAAGTTTCCAAAAGCTGCTAAAGATCCTAACTCAAGACTAAGACAGGCTCGCAGAAGATGGAAGTGTTAATATGAGAAAAGCAAAAATGGGTGGCGGTATGATGATGAAAAGACCTGGAATGAAAAAAGGTTCTATACCACCACAACTTAAAAAATACGTAATGGCTAAAAAGAAAAAAGCCAAAATGAAAAAGAAAGCATAATGGTAAAGAAGATAAAAAAAGTTGCCAAAGCTTTAAAAAAAGCTTCTGCCTTACATAAGAAACAAAGTAAAGTTATAGAGAAGCATATTAAGGAGATGAAACGTGGCGGATCCAAAAAAAGGTACGGGTAAAAAACCTAAAGGATCAGGACGTAGACTTTATACGGACGAGAATCCTAGAGATACTGTCCGTATAAAATTTGCAACACCAGCAGATGCGAGAGCAACTGTTGCAAAGGTTAAACGTGTTAACAAACCGTTTGCAAGAAAAATACAGATATTAACCGTTATGGAGCAACGAGCCAAAGTTATGGGTAAAAATAAAGTTGCTTCAATCGCTAAGAAAGGAAAAGATGCAATTAGAAACCGTCATAAAAAGACTACTTAAATTTATAGATACTAGATTAGATGCACTATCTCTGACAGTAACGTCAGGAAGTGTTGACAGTATGGAAAATTATAAGTATATAATAGGACAAATAAACGGCCTGGAGGCCACAAGACAGGAACTCTCTAACCTGCTAGAAGATAAGGAGCAAAATGAAGGAACAGTCATCAATCTTAACACCAAACAATGATCTTATTGGTGTAAAAAAATCAGAGAAAAAAGAAGAGCCAAAATTACCACAACCAACTGGTTGGAGACTTTTAGTTTTACCTTTTAAAATGAAAGAAAAAACTAAAGGTGGGGTAATACTAGCTGAAGATACTTTGGAGCGTCAACAAGTTGCTTCACAAGTAGGTTTAGTTATGGCCATGGGTCCGCAGTGTTATATGGATAAGGAGAGATATCCAGAGGGTCCGTGGTGCAAAAAAAATGATTGGATTATGTTTGCAAGATATGCAGGCAGTCGAATTAAAATAGAAGGTGGTGAGATGCGTCTGCTAAACGACGACGAAGTGTTAGCAACAATTGATAGTCCAGAGGACATCTTGCATGAGTTTTAATCATAGGAAGGAGTAACTATGCCAGAAGAAGAAAAGAAAACAGTAGATATAGATACATCGGGTCCCGGTGCAAATATAGATATTGAAGAAACAAAAGACGAGTCGGTTATAGAAACCGAAGCGCCGAAAGAAGAACCAGAAACAGTAGAACAAGAACCAGTAAAAGAAGAAACAAAATCAGACAGTGAATTAGAGGACTACAGTAAAGGTGTACAAGCTCGTATTGCGAAACTAACTCGTAAGATGAGAGAAGCAGAGAGAAGAGAACAAGCTGCCGTAGAGTATGCAAAAGCTGTAGAACAGAAAAGACAAACTTTAGAGAAGAAGTTTGAAAAAACTGATTCTGATTACATTAAAAAATTTGAGACAACTATATCTTCAGGTTTAGAAGCTGCACAAAAAGAATTAGCTGCAGCAATTGAATCTGGTGATGCAAACGCTCAAGTAGAAGCTAACAAAAGAATTGCTACACTTGCATTTGAGAACGCAAAACTAGAGGCAGCTAAAGAGGGAAGACAAACAACGCAGGCAGAAAAACCTGTACAAAACTTATCTCAAGGTGGTCAAACAAACCAACCTGGAATGGATGATTCAATTAATCCAGATCCTAGAGCCGAAGCATGGGCTGCTAAGAATTCTTGGTTTGGAACAGATAGAGCGATGACATATACTGCATTTGAGATACATAAGGATCTTACTGAAAAAGAAGGGTTTGATCCTAGTTCTGATGAGTATTATGCAGAAGTTGATAAAAGAATCAGAGTTGACTTCCCGCATAAATTTGGTACAACTGAAACTAAGCAAACGGCCGCCCCTGTTCAGACAGTGGCTTCTGCTAATAGAAGCGTAAAGCCTGGTCGCAAAACTGTGAAACTCACTTCTTCACAAGTAGCAATAGCTAAAAAATTAGGAGTGCCACTCGAAGAGTACGCAAAACAATTAAAAAACACGGAAGGAGCGTAAAATGGAAAAAGATAAAAACACTTCTCGTGCGAGCCAAACACGGTCAAAATCTGAGAGACCAAAAGTGTGGGTTCCACCATCTTCTCTAGATGCACCCCCTGCACCTGATGGATTCAGGTATAGATGGATAAGAGCAGAAAGCGTTGGCTTTCAGGACACTAAAAATATAACTGGACGAATTAGAGAAGGTTATGAATTAGTTAGAGCCGAGGAAGTTGAAAATGCATCTGATTATCCTGTTGTCGAAGACGGCAAATACAAGGGAGTGATTGGGGTTGGTGGCCTTCTACTTGCGAAGGTACCTGAAGAAATCGCGAAGCAACGTCAAGAATACATGACAAGACGTCATGAGGACAGAAGCGAAGCAGTTTCAAACGATTTAATGAAGGAGCAGGATAGTAGAATGCCTATCAATGTTGAAAGGCAATCTCGTGTAACCTTCGGTGGTACGAAAAAATAATTTTAAATATCACTGAATTTTTATAAACCGTACTGGAGGCCCTTCGGGGCAGGTACATTGTAAAGGAAACAACTATGGCAAATAGAAACACTCAAGGTTTTGGCCTTATTCCTGCAGGAACGCTTGGACAAACTCCATCGACTTCTGGGCAAGGTAAGTACAAAATCGATGCGGGTTATGGTACTACGATATACCAAGGTGGCGCTGTTGCTTCTAACGCTGGTTACATTATCGACGGTCAAACTACTGATGCACCTATCTTAGGTGTATTAAATGGAATATTCTATAACGCGGCTACAACTTTAAAGCCAACGTTTGCGAATTTCTACAAGACTCCGATAACACCGGCGAACTCAGAAGACGTTGACGCTTTTGTATTCGATAACCCACAACAACAATATGTAGTAGCGACTGACGCTGCTGTAACTCAAGCAGGTTTTCTAGAATCTTATGACATGAATACTTCTGCTGGTAGTGACACTACTGGTAGATCTTCAGCGACATTAGATATAGATGACACAAGTGCTGATGCAGCATCATTCAGATTGTTAAGATCTGCAGAAGATCCTGAAAATGAGGATATTACTGCAGGATTTGCATCTGTAGTCGTTTGTATCAATTTAATTGAGCTACAATCGTAATAGCTAGAATAGGAGATAAAACATGGCAATATCACGATCACAACTAGTTAAAGAACTAGAGCCAGGTCTGAATGCACTATTCGGCTTGGAATACAAAAGGTATGAGAATCAGCATGCTGAGATTTATACCAACGAGAACAGTGACAGAGCTTTTGAAGAAGAAGTTATGTTATCTGGTTTCGGAAACGCACAAGTAAAAGGTGAAGGTGCTGGCGTATCATTTGATGATGCACAAGAAACTTTCACTGCTCGTTACACTCACGAGACTGTAGCTTTAGCATTTGCTATCACAGAAGAAGCTATCGAAGATAATCTCTACGATAGATTAGCTGCTAGATACACAAAAGCTTTAGCAAGATCTATGAGTAATGCTAAGCAAGTAAAATCTGTTGAGCCTTTAATCAACGGTTTACCATCAACTGCAACGTTCAAGTCAGGCGATGGTGTTGCTTTATTTAGCACATCTCACCCTACAGTAGCAGGTACTTTTAAAAATACCTTAACTACTCAGGCAGATCTTAACGAAACGTCATTAGAGCAGTCAATGATTGACATTGCTAAAATGACTGACGAAAGAGGTCTTAGAATCGCAGCGAGAGGGTTGAAAATGATCATCCCTTCAGAGCTTCAGTTTACAGCTGAGAGATTGATGAAATCTCAAGGTAGAACTGGAACAGCTGACAATGATATCAATGCAATCGTATCTATGGGTATGGTTCCGCAAGGATACAGAATCAATAACTACTTAACTGATTCTGATGCATTCTATATCTTGACAGACGTACCAAATGGTATGAAAATGTTCACAAGAGCTCCATTGACAACTGCGATGGAAGGTGATTTCGATACTGGAAATGTCAGATACAAAGCTAGAGAAAGATACTCATTTGGAGTATCAGACCCTAGAGGTATCTTCGGCGTTGAAGGTGCGTAATAACTAAATTTTTTGTGGCGGACATCGTTCCGCCACAATCATAATTCACGGTGAGATTCATGAAAAATTTTATAGTCAACATTTGGGCTTACGATTATCACGGAAGATTTGAAGTCACATCTGAAGACAACCCACAATCCTTAGAAAATGCAATCCTTGACAAACTTGGAGAAAACAGTATAAAGTGGGAATATCTCGGAAATAGTTATGACAACCGAGTTAACAGAATAACCTATGAGGAGGTTATCCATGATACAAGACCTATACAAACAAAAAAGGTCCTTGGAGTTGAAGTGGGAGCAGGAGCATCTATCTAAAGGTAGATACACTCTTGAAATGGTCAGAATTGATGACAAAGTAAAACAAATCATCACTGACATTAAGCTGGAAGAAGCAGCTATTGCCCACAGGCAAAATACTATTGAAGGTGCCGCTCCACAAGTTTCAGTAGCTACTTAATAAAAAAGCTACATCGTTGGAAAAATCCAATCCGCACTACAGGCTCTCTTGCACTCTACATAAATCTAGTATATAAAATAATTACTATACAATTAATTAGAACGTAAACGAGTATAGTCGACGGCCTAGAGATTACGTTCGGAAACTAGGAGGATATAATTATGGCAAACACTACATTTACAGGACCGGTACGATCGGAAAACGGTTTTAAAACAATCGTTAAAAGTGCAACTACTGGTGCTCTAACTAATGAGATGACTTTTTCTCAGTACACTGCAACAGTAACTGTTGCTAGCGGTGCTACTACAGGAAAAGAATCATCAATCGGAATACCGAGTAACTTTATACCCATGGGTGTAACAATAGCTGTAACGACTGCAGCTACTAATTCTGTTACTTTAACTGATATTGGAACAGATGCAGACACTGATGGTTTCGTGGATGGAATCTCACCTGCAATTAACTCAACTGGTTTCAAGGGATTTTTTCCTTGTAACGGAGTTTTAGGAATGTCTGGTGGAACTACAACTGCAGCAACTGCAACAGCAGATGAAGTAGAAGTTGTTGTAAGTGGTGATCCAGGAGCATCTGGTGTAACAATGGTTTTAAAATTCATTGGTATATCAAGCTCGTCTGACGCTAGTTAATAAATAATTTGTGGGGCTTCGGCCCCACATAAATTTTTAAGGAGAAAACATGAGTTCAGATCAAAAGTTTACAAATATAGCAAGCACAGGTCAGGTAAAAACTATTTCTGGAGGTTCAGTTAATTTAGGACCTTGTAGAGTAACTTACATTCAAGGAAATGGTGTAGCCTCCTCTGTATTGGTATTAAGAGACATTTCATCTGGTAGTTCAGGAGACAAAGTTTTTGAAGCTGATTTTGGTACAGAGGGTTTAGATATCTATGTTCCAGGAAATGGTATTAGGTTTGAAAATGGTGTTCATGCTACTATGACAAACGTCTCATCTGTTACTATTGGCTACACTGGCTAGGAGGTTAAATGGCTAACACTACCTCTGGTACTACCACGTTTGATAAAAATTTTTCTATTGACGAAATAATAGAAGAAGCTTTTGAAAGACTTGGTATTCAAAACGTATCAGGCTATCAATTAAAAACATCCAGAAGATCATTAAATATATTACTTCAAGAGTGGGGTAATAGAGGAATTCATTATTGGGAAATAGATGAACTTAATATGGATTTAATTGAAGGACAATCAGATTATGACTTTTTTAGGTCCAGTGCTGATGGCACAAGTGCTGTGTCCACACCAGCAAGTGTATTTGGAATGTCAGATGTTCTTGAAGCACAGCTAAGATCTAATAGAACTCAAACCACACAATCAGATAGTCCCATGACTAAAGTAGATAGATCTACTTATGCAGGTTTTTCTAACAAATTATCTAAAGGTACACCTAATCAATATTGGGTGGAAAGATTTATAGATAAAGTTAGAGTTCACATATATCCTACACCAGATTCAACAAATGCATCTAAAGATATGCATTTTTATTACATAAAAAGAATTCAAGATATAGGTGCTTATACAAATGCAACTGATGTTCCATTTAGATTTGTTCCATGTATGGTATCAGGTTTAGCTTATTATCTATCTATGAAATATGCACCACAGTTAATGCAAGGCATGAAATTAATTTATGAAGATGAATTTCAAAGAGCATTAGCAGAAGATGGATCGGCTTCAAGCACATATATTACACCAAAAGCTTATTACCCAGGATCATAATGGCAAAGTACGCAACAGGTAAATACGCAAAAGCAATATCTGATAGATCAGGAATGGAATTTCCATATAAAGAAATGGTTAGAGAATGGAATGGTGCCTTTGTTCATGTGTCAGAGTTTGAACCAAAACAACCACAATTAGAACCAAAGCCAATGAATGGTGATGCAATATCACTAAGACATGTAAGACCTGGTAGAAATGAACCAACAGTTGCTGCTATGTTAGGCAATAATCCTTTTTCAATAACTGCAGCATCACAAACAATTACAGTTACAGAACCAAATCATGGTAGAACAAGTGGAGATACTGTAAGATTTAGAAATGTTATTGGTAGCCCTGGTGGAGTGGCTTTTACAACATATGAAAATTCAAGTGGATTTAGTATAACAGTAACAACATCTGATAAGTATACATTTACATTAGGTGCAACTCCTAGTATAACAGAAGAATCAGGAGGACCAACTGTGTCTGCAGGACCAGTTACAATAACACCATGATAAAAAAATTAAAAAATTTTATTTGTAAAATATTTGGTATTAAACAATGTGCTTGTCCAGAAAAAGACGAGCATCTTGAGTTATATGAAGAGGTTACAAATCGTAAACAAGATAAGATAAATAAAAAACATAAAAAAGGCATTGAATAATGGCTTACACTTTATCTAATTTACAAACAGATATTAGAAACTATACTGAAGTAGACAGCACAGTTTTATCTGATACTGTTTTGGACACTATAATTAAAAATGCAGAAAATAGAGTATATAGAGATGCAGATAGTGATGATAATAGATTCTATGCAACATCTACTTTAGTTACCGGTAACAGATATGTTACAATACCATCAGATCTAAGAAGTATTAGATATGTTCAACTAAAAGACACAAACGTTACACCTAACGTGCAAACTTTTCTTGAAAAAAAAGATGCTAGTTATATGGCAACTTATTATGATACACCTGCAACGCAATCTGGAATTCCTAAATACTATGCTAACTGGGATGCCAATTTCTGGGTAGTAGCTCCAACTCCAAATGCACAGTATGAAATAACTTTAGCATATGTTAAACAACCGATTAGTATAACAGATACCACACAGCCAACAGGTGCTCCAGCATCTACAAATGGCACATATACCTCTAACAAATACCAAGATTTACTTTTATATGCTTGTCTAGTAGAAGCATATGGATACTTGAAAGGTCCTGCAGATATGCTACAATACTATGAAGGATCTTACAGAAGAGCTTTACAATCGTACTCGATCGAACAAATGGGTCGTAGACGCAGAGACGAATACCAAGATGGTGTTATTCGTACTCCTTTGCAATCACCATCACCATAATAAGGAGATAATAAATGGCAAACGTAATACCAAATGCATTTAAAGGTGAACTACTTTCTGGCACACATAACTTTGCTAGTGGTGGAAACAGTTTTAAATTAGCTCTGTACACGTCTAACCCATATACAACATCAAGCACAGCGTACGATACAACAAACGAAGTTAGTGCGTCGGGTGGTAGTAACTATACAACTACTGGTCTAGTTTTACAAAACCAATCAGTTACAACAGGTGCTACATCTTTTGTTGATTTTGATGATTTAACATTCTCTAGTGCAACATTTTCAGCAGCTTTTGGTGCTATATACAATGACACCAACAGTGATAAATTATGTGTTGTGTTAGATTTTGGTGGAACAAAGACCGCTACAAACGGAGACTTTAAAATAGTATTCCCAGCAACAGGGACACCAGCTAATGCAATTATAAGTTTAGCATCGTAATAGGAGAAAAAATAAATGGCGTTTAAATTAAACGACAGAGTAAAAGAATCCAGTTCAACTACTGGGACAGGTACATTTACACTAGGTGGAGCAGTTTCAGGTTTTGAAACTTTTTCTGCTGGTATAGGTGGAAGTAATACTACTTATTACTGTATTTTTGAAACAGGAACAAATAACTTTGAAGTTGGTCTTGGAACTTTAAATTCAGGAGCAAGCACACTTGCTAGAACTTATGTTATCTCCAGTTCTAACAGTGACGCAAAAGTAAACTTTGCTGGTGCAACAGAAGTATTCTGTACAGTGCCTGGTGCAAAGATAGGTTTACCTACACCAGAAGAATATGGTTCATCATCAGCACCAAAAGTTATTACAGTTACAGTTGCAGATAAATCAGGTAATCATCCGTATGAAAGTGCAGGTGGAGCATCTACTTTAGCATATTATTTTGATGGATTAGAATCTCCAGCAATAACTTTATCTGGAGCAGATTCATCATATCCATATTATTATAGATTTGATCAATCTGATTCGTCAAATAGTTCTCACCCTTTAAGATTTTATTTAGAAGCAGATAAATCTACAGCATATACAACTAATGTAACTACAAATGGAACTCCAGGTAGTTCTGGTGCGTACACACAAATAGCTGTAGATGCAAATACACCAAACATTTTATACTATCAATGTTCTTCTCACGCTTACATGGGTAATTTTGTTAACGTTGTGTCTAACAAAATTAATTCTAATTTAACTACAATTGGTGAGATTATTGTTGGATCTAAATTAAAGATGCCAACAAACACAGCTAACAAAATTTTGGTAGCTGATGGCACATCATTTGAAGAAGTTGATATATCTGGAGACGCAACAATAGCATCTGGAGGAGCTTTAACACTAGCTGACTCTGGTGTAACTGCAGCTAGTTATACAAATTCATCAATCACAGTAGATGCAAAAGGGAGAGTAACAGCAGCGTCTAGTGGATCTGCAGGAATATCAGCAGGATTTGCGGTTGCAATGGCAATAGCCTTATAGTAAAGGAGTAATATGGCACAAGATTTTGAAAGATACGGTTTAAACTCAGTAGGGACATCAGCAACAGTAGTACACACAAGTAATTCTGATGATGCAATAATTTCTATACGTTTAGCAAATACAACAACATCAACAATAAATGCAGATGTATTTATTACATCTTCAGTAACTGGTGGTTCACAAGATCACTATATAATTAAAAATGCACCGATAGTTTCTGGCGGATCGTTAGAACTGATAGACGGTGGGAGTAAGATAGTAATTGAATCGGGAGACGTGGTAAAAGCACAGTCCGACACGGCGAGTTCGTTAAGTGTTTGGATGTCTGTTGTCGATGCAATTAGTACGTAAGGAGATTCATGGCCTATTTAGGAAACGCACCAGCAAGAAGTTTCATAAGTTTTGAGAGACAAGTATTTACAATCGTAAACTCTCAAACTGCATATACTTTAGACCACTCCGTAAATAACGAAAACGATATCAGACTTGTAGTTAATAATATTGTTCAGGAACCTGGTTCAGGTAAAGCATACACTGCATCGGGCACAACTCTTACACTATCTGCAGCATTAACAAATGGTACAGACGAAATGTACTGTGTTTTTTTAGGTAGAGCTGTTGCAACAAATAAACCTGGTGCAGGATCAGTGGGCACTACAGAATTAGCTGCAGATGCGGTGACAGAAGCAAAGATAGCAGATGACGCTGTTGAAAGTGAACACCTTAATGATAATGTTATCTCTGGACAAACAGAACTTGCTAGCGCACCCGCAAGCACTGATGAACTTTTAATATCAGATGCAGGTACGTTAAAAAGAATAGATGTATCTTTAGTCGGTGGAGCTAACACTCCAGCATTTGAAGCAACTAAAAATGCCCTTCAATATGGGGTAACTTTAAATAGTGATGTTAAGATTACTTATGAAACAGAAATTTTCGATACTGCTGGAAATTACGCATCAAGTAGATTTACTCCAACAACTGCTGGTAAATATTTTGTTTATTGTAATCAAAGAATAATTACACAAAATAATAATACATTGTCAAGAACACAATTAAAAATATTTAAAAATGGAAGTCAATATCAAAACGCAATGTCAGATTTTAATCTTGCAGAAAATTATATAAGAGCTACTGGTAATCACATAAGTGCAACTGTTGATATGAACGGCAGTTCAGATTATGTAGAAATATATGGATATATATCAAATTATGATAGTGCAACAACCAATACTGGATTTCATCAAACTGGTGGTTCTGTTTTTGGAGCATTCAAAATTATAGAATAGGATAAATTATGGCAATAGATAAAGTAGTATCAGCATCGATAACAGACAGCTCGGTAACGAGTGCTAAAGTAGCTAGTGGAGTTTTACAAACAAACTTTAGAAACATAATTATCAATGGAGATATGAGCATTGCTCAAAGAGGAACTTCAACTTCTTCAATTACAGGAAATGGCTATCACACAATAGACAGATATAAAACTAATTTAAGCAGTGCTGGAACTTGGACACAATCACGATCAACTACAGCTCCAACTGATCAAGGTTTTGCAACTTCATTAAAAATGGATTGTACAACTGCTGATGGATCTTTAAGTGCTAGTGATTATTTATATATTGAACAAAATATAGAGGGTCAATTTTTACAATATTTAAAAAAAGGAACTTCATCTGCTGAAAGTACAACTCTTTCATTTTGGGTAAGGTCAAATAAAACTGGAACTTATATTGCTTCAATAAAAGATAATGATAACACTAGAATGATAAACCAATCTTACACAATTTCATCTGCTGATACTTGGGAAAAGAAAACTATAACTTTTGCTGGAGACACCACTGGTACTTTAGGAAATGATAATGCTACAAGTTTTAGATTAATTCTTTGGTTAGCGGCTGGTTCAGATTATACATCTGGAACTTTATCAACATCTTGGGAAAGTCAGACGAATGCTAATTTAGCAGTAGGTCAAGTCAATCTTGCAGATAGCACATCAAACGAATGGTACATTACAGGAGTACAATTAGAAGCTGGAACATCAGCGTCTGATTTTGAGTTTTTGCCTAAAGATGTAAATTTAACAAGATGTCAAAGATACTTTCAAAAATCATATGATTTAGATACAACACCAGGAACAGCAACAGATACCGGTGTTTACTGGACAGGAGGATCTTCTGATTCTGGAAATAATGTTTCTTTTTTACCTAGTTATAAAACAACTATGAGATCTTCACCATCAGTAACAGGATATGCTAGAGATGGAACATCTGGCGAAGGTTCGTATTTTAGAAGTGGTGCTTCTGGAAATGGAACTTTCGCTGCTCACATGTATGGTCAAAATTCAGTTAGTGTATATGTTAATATTGGTGCTAGTTATACAGCAGGAACTGTGGCAGCTCATACAACTTTAACTTCGGAGTTATAATTATGATTAGTACAGTAGAAAAAAGTTATTTTATGGGTGAGTTTAAAAGTTACAGAGTAACTTATGATAATGGTATAGTTTCATCTGTGCCGTTAGACGAAGCAAACACAGATTACCAAGAAATTCAACAGTGGATTTCAGAAGGAAACACTGTTATAGATAACGGAGAATAAGGAGGAAAACTATGGCATCACTATCAAGCAAGGTCAAACAATATTGCGCTAATAACGGCGTAGCAGAAGTTGACTTTACAAAGGACGTTTTGCTTCAGGATGACTCGAACGGTCAGGGCCCTTACATTAAGGAATGGAATGTTTCTGGTGTAGCGCAACCTACTGATGAGCAACTGAACGCTGTAGACTCAGCTGCTGATTTGTCTGAAAGACAAAACTCTGCAAGAGCTGCAAGAAAAACGGCCTACGGTGATTTGGGTGACCAGCTCGACATGCAGTACCACGATAATGTAGATGGTACTACTACATGGAAAGATCATGTGGCAAAAGTCAAAGCTGACAATCCAATTCCAACTGAGTAAAGGATTAATATATGGCTTACGTAGGAAAAGTTCCGCTCACGGGAGCGTATCAGATTTTAGACGATATATCATCGTCATTTACTGGATCAACTGCGGGACCGTTTAACCTAACGGTCAATGGGACTGCTGTATCTCCAGAAACAGAAGCATCCGTAATTATTTCTGTTTCAGGAGTCGTACAACAACCAGTGAGTGCATTTACAATATCGGGCAGTCAGATTACGTTCACAGGAAACCCTGCAAGCTCAGATACTTTTTTCGGTATTGTTCTTGGTAATACTTTTGACATCGGAAAACCAACAGATGCAACAGTAGGTGCAGCAAGTTTATCAACAGATTTTTTTGTAAAAAACGCTCAGACGTTGACATCATTGTCAATGGCGGGTTCAACAAACGGAGCGTTGGTTGGACCAATAACTATTAGTGGCACGATCACAATTCCATCAGGGAGTACATTTGTAATTTTATAATGAGTAAGTTAGAAACAAATCAAGTCGATCCAGCTACAGGCACTACGCTAACGCTAGGCACATCAGGAGATACAATTAGTATTCCTTCAGGAGTAACTATTGCAAACTCTGGAACAGCTACAGGTTTTGGTGGAACTAACACTCCATCATTTATGGTTTTATTAGCCTCAAGTCAAAGCATAAACTCTGGAACAAGTACAGTTATTGCTTTTGATACTGAAATTTTTGATACTAATAATGCAGTTTCAAGTGGAGTGTTTACTGTACCATCTGGAGAAGCTGGAAAATATTTTTTTGCTGCTAATGGAGGTTTGAACACAGGAAACAATGTTGGATATGTTAATATTTGGCTATCTAAAAATAGTCAAACAACAATAGCTTCTACAAATGGAGAGGCTATCGGAATAGAGTTTTACCACGCGGGAGTTGATGGAGACACAAATCATATTAATCAAGTATCAGGTACTTTTGATTTAGCGGTTGGAGATACTGTAAGAGTTTATATGGTTCACAATTACGGTAGTGCAAAAGATTCTGCAATAGGTGGCAGATTTACTTTTTCTGGACACAAATTATTATAGGATAAATTATGGCAAACGGAACATTAAAAGTATCGAATATAGAAACGAGCAGTGGATCAGGGACTATTACTGTTGGAGCTTCTGGAGAGACTGTAGATTTTTCTAACGCAACAACTACTTTAAATAGTGTTATGAAAAACACTCCAGCTTTTGAAGCATATTTGGGAGGTAGTGGTGGTCAAGCTGTTTCTGATAATACTGTTACTTTAGTTCAAGCAAACACAGAAGTTTATGATACTGACAGTAATTATGATACAAGCACATATCGATTTACACCACAAGTCGCTGGAAAATATCTGGTGTATGGTTCAGTTTTAGCAGAGGTTGGTAGTTCAAGTAATATGAATGAAAACTATATATATATTAGAAAAAATGGAAGTAATGTAACAGAATATGAAAACAATTTTGAAAGTAATCCAGTTCGTCTTAATGTAATTAATGTAACCGCTATCGTAGATATGAATGGTTCATCAGATTATTTAGAACTTTATGGAAGAATAAACAGTGTTAGTGGAAGTGGACAACTTTTTGAAAGTAATAGTCAATATAAAAGAGCAACAGCTTTTGGAGCATATAGGATAGTAGGAGCATAATGACAAGTATATTAAAAGCAGATAACATACAAGACGCAGACGGTAATAACATTATCAACGAGAGTGGTAACACGATTACTATCGGTGCATCTGGTGACACGATCAGTATTCCATCTGGTGCAACTATAGCTAATTCTGGAACTGCTACTGGGTTTGGAGAAAGTAATACTCCATATTTTAGAGCATATAATAATGCTTCTTTTACATTTTCAGCTAGCACAAGTACAAAAATAAGAATGAATGCTGTTGCATGGGAGAGTAATTCTGGAAGTTTTAGCACATCAAATTATAATTTTACAGTACCATCTGGAGAAGGTGGAAAATATTTTCTTAATGCTAGTTTGAGACATTCTAATATGACAAATGGTTATGCTGCTGGATATTTTTTTGTAAATGATGGAGAATATATTTTTGGAGAAAATGTTGTAAGAGATGATTTTTCTGGAGAATTATTAATAAATATATGTGGAGGAGCTAGTTTATCTGCTGGAGATACAGTTGATGTAAGAGTTAATTCAAATGCTGGTACTCCAACAATTGATGGTAGCACATCTTATTCTCAAGGCAGATATTCATTTTTTGAAGGATTTAAAATATCATCAACATAGGATAAATTATGGCATTAACTAGAATAGGACTAAATCAATCAATAAACTTAGCAAGCAATGTTACAGGAACATTGCCCACGGCTAATGGTGGCACAGGTGCAACTAGCTTTTCACCAGGAAAGGTTTTGCAAGTTTTAACTTTTACTGTTAATTCAGCAGAAACTACAAACAGCAACTCATTTACTGCTACAGCTTTACTAAAAGCAATAACTCCAAGCTCCTCATCAAACAAAATATTTGTTGTTGCATCTGGAATTATTCAATCTTCTGGAGCAGCTACAAATTCAGTAGTGACTTTATATAGAGATAGTACAAATCTTGGGAGTGCATCATCAGGAATGGCATCTCAATATGGAACTGGTGGTTCTGGATCATGTAATTTTGGAATGAACTATTTAGATAGTCCATCAACTACTTCTGAAGTAACATATAGAGTATATTTTAAAGCTAATTCTGGATCGCATAATCAAACTATATTTGCAGATAATTCAGTTGGATCAATTACAGTTATGGAGATAGCAGCATGATTATAGAAGCAATACTTAAAATAAATCCTAATGCAATAGTTCATGTTAGAGGAGATGATATTAACACTTGTGAAATAGATTGGTTAGAAGGAACAACACCTATTTCTAAAGCTGACATAGAAGCTAAGATGGCAGAGTTGCCTACTGCTGAAGAAGAAGCCACTCAAACAGAGTCAGATGCAGCTTCAGGCAAACAGAAACTTAAAGATCTAGGGTTAACCGACGCTGAGATAAAAGCACTGACAGGAGCATAATAAATGCTCGGTCATAGTTCCATATCCGCTACACCGATAGCTACATCATTATTTAATCCAGATGTATCAATAAACGTTTCGGGTAACGCGCTTACAGTATCTGTTGGAGCAGCTTCAGCTTTAGCTGGTTCGGTATTTGAAGTAACTGGTAATGCTCTCACAATTAATACTGGATCTGTAACAGTTGAAGCGGATGCTATTATTAATCCAGGTGGAATAGCATTTACCCTAGGTGCTGGAACTGTTACAATTGAAGCTTCTGCTGTAACTTCCGTAACTGGAAATGCGTTGACGATGGCAACTGGGTCTGTTAGTATCATTGCTGAAGCAAATGTAACGCCAGATGCAACACCTTTGACAATAACTGTTAAAGACGCTACGGCAATAACATGGAGTGAAATAGATCCAGGTGTAAGTAACACTTGGACAGAAATAAAACCTTACTAATATGGCATCAACTTTTTCAACAAACTCAAAACTAGAACTAGTCACTACAGGTGAAAAAGCCGGTCTTTGGGGCACTATTACCAATACAAATTTACAGATATTAGAACAATTATCTACAGGTTACTTATCATCAGCACAACTAGCATCAGGTGATTTAACACTAACCTTGGACCAAGGAGCAACATCTAATGGTAAGAATATCTATATCAAATTAACAGGCACACTAGGTGCAAACAGGAGTATAACTATACCAGATAGTTCTGAAAGAGTTATTATATTTGAAGATGCAACAACTAGAGGATCTTCAGCTTTATATACAATTACAGTCAAAACTGTATCTGGATCAGGAGTTGTGCTACCAATAGGATCTACATCTTTAGTATATTCTGATGGTACAAATGTTCATCTTGGCCTACAAAACAAAGGCTATGTAACATTAGATTCAGGAACTATCACAGCATACACATCTACAGATGGTGACCAGATTTTTGCTAATACTACATCAAACCCTATCACAGTAACATTACCAGCATCTCCAAGCGTTGGACAAGAGATTGTAATTATAGATGCACGAGGCACTTTTGGATCTAACAAAGTCACAGTTGCCAGAAACGGTTCTAACATAAATTCATCAGCAGCCAATCTTGAATTGACAACCAATGGTCAGGCTGTCACTTTGGTATTCATAGATTCAACAAGAGGCTGGTCATTTAAGACAAACACGGCGTAAGGAGCACGAATCATGGCCCTTATTGATTTTAAATTTAAACCTGGAATCGACAAGCAAAGCACAGAAGCTGGTGCAGAACAACGTTGGGTTGATTCTGATAATGTTAGATTTAGATATGGCTTGCCAGAAAAAGTTGGTGGTTGGTCCTCTCTAGTTGCAGATTCTATTGTAGGTGTTGCTAGAAAACTTCACTCATTTGTAGATCTTGAAGGTAATAGATACGTTGCAATAGGAACAGATAAATTTTTACTTATATATTTTGAAGGCAGATTATATGATGCAACACCACTTGCATCAACTATATCAAGTGCAACGTTTACATCAACAGGTAGTGTAACAGTCACCATTACTACATCTGCAGATCACGGATTAGAGATAGGAGACATTGTACTATTTGATAATGTAACATTACCGTCAGGTACAGGTAAATCTAATTCTGATTTTGAAGATAAAGTTTTTCAAATCCTAACAGTTCCAACATCAAAAACATTCACTGTTAATTTTACTAGTACAGTTAATGCTGCTTCTGGTGGAAGCATAGATCTAAAACCATATGAAAAGATAGGACCCTCCGCTCAGTCTTATGGTTATGGATTTGGTATTGGTAATTATGGTGGTACTGTAACCGGTGTTATTTCAACAACTTTAAACGGATCGTTGGGCGCAGACACTTCAGGAACGGGCGGAGGGTCCACTGTCACATTAACATCGACAACTGGTTTTCCAACAGGTGGTGGAACAATTGCTGTTGGTAATGAATTAATTACCTACACAGGTGTTAGTTCAAATGACTTAACAGGTATCACTAGAGGAGCGTTGGGCACAGCAACGTTTGGCACATCTAATGGACAAGCTCACAGTAATGGTGCAGCAGTAACAAACGCTACAACGTTTGCAGGATATGGTAATGCAGTTAACGCTGCAACAGTTACACTAGAGCCAGGACTTTGGTCACTAGATAACTTTGGACAAGTTCTTATCGCGACTATTGCAAACGGCAAGACATTCACATGGGATGCATCTATCACTGCTAAGTTTACAACAAGAGCATCAACGACAACATCTGGCTTTGCAACAGGCAACAATCCAACTGCATCAAGAGTCACTCTAGTTTCACCAACAACAAGACACTTAATACATCTTGGAACAGAAACAACTATCGGCACAGCAACAACACAAGACGATATGTTTATAAGATTTTCTGACCAAGAAGATATTAATACTTATGCACCATCTGCAACAAATACAGCTGGTACACAAAGATTACAAGACGGCACAAAGATTATGGGTGCTATAAAAGCAAAAGAAGTTATTCTAGTTTGGACAGATAATGCTTTGTATACTATGAAGTTTATAGGATCTCCTTTTACATTTGGCTTTGAACAAGTTGGTACAAACTGTGGGTTAATAGGTAAAAACGCAGTTGTAGAAATAGATGGAGCCGCATTCTGGTTGAGTCCTAAAGGTTTCTTTTTATTTGATGGTACAGTTAAATCTATACCATGCACTGTTGAAGATTTTGTTTATGATAACTTTGATACTACAAAAGGCCAACAAGTATCTGCAGGATTAAATAATTTATTTACAGAGATTACATGGTCTTATCCATCACAAGGATCTACGTTTAATGATAAGTATGTAGTGTTTAATTATGCTGAATCATCTGGTGTACCAGGTGGTGTTTGGTATACAGGAACAGAAGCAAGAACAAGTTGGATGGATGCAACAATATACAAAAATCCTTTTGCAACTAAATTTAATAGCTCTGAGACAGGAACTTTTCCAGAGATTATAGGTGAGTCTGGTTTAGGTCAAAGTATTTTATTTGAACATGAAGTAGGAAACGATCAGGTTAATCCTGATGGCACAACCACAACTGTGCCATCTTTTATACAATCGTATGATATAGATTTAGAGTCTAGATCAAGAGACGCAAGAGGCAGAGCATCAGGACCAAAAGTTGCTGGTGAAGTATTTTTAGCTATGAGAAGATTTGTGCCAGATTTTAAAACATTAGTTGGTAATGCTAAAGTTAGTTTAAATGTAAAAAGATATCCGCAGCAAACAGAAATACAAACTGCATTAAGTCCTTTTACAATTAACTCAACTACAGATAAAAAAGATACAAGAGCAAGAGGTAGATTTGTAAGTGTTAAGATAGAGAATGATGCAGTCAATGAGTCTTGGAGATTTGGAACACTAAGATTAGATTTACAACCGGATGGAAGAAGATAATGCCAAAGATTAATGTAAGAATACCAGAACCAAAAGAAGAATACGATTTCTCAAACCAAAAACAAATAAATAGAACTTTGTCTTTGGTGGTAGAACAATTAAACTCAACATATTTAAGTGAAACAAAACAGGAGCAAGAGAGATTCTCTTGGTTTTTAAGTGGCTAATATATATAAAAATGAATTAGTAGATTTAACTACTACAGATAATACTACAATCTATACTACACCAGCTAGTTCTAGAGCTATTATTAAAAGTATAATAGTATCAGAGGATGCTGGGTCGGGATCTACAATAACTTTTACTATAACAAATGCTGCCGCAGCAGTATTTAATTTGTTTAAAGACAAGGCAATAGCCTCAAAAGCAACAACAGAATTGTTAACTCACCCTTTAATTTTAGAAGAAAATGAGGTATTAAAGGCACAAGCAGCAGATGCAAATGAATTACATGTTATTGCATCAATATTGGAGATAAATAGAGACTAATGGCATTTATAGAACAAGAAGCAAAAGCAGAATATAAAATAATTAATGGTAAAAAAACATTAGTGATTACACCTGAATGTGAAATTACCTTAAAAAATTTAGAAACAGGGCAAGAGTACAATTCAGATAAAGAAGCTGATGACGATGTAAACAATCCTGAAACACCTACAAAAAGAGAGCATATCTCTCGTAGTGTAAAATTAACAGTTGAGTCTTTACCACTTGGTAGTGATTCAAATTTATAATATAGTGGTACGATGGCGATAACTAGAGCACAACAAGTTAGACAGATGTTAAAAGAAGGTAGTATGAAACCTGTGGAACAAGCAGGAGTTATGAACTACATGCCATCTGAAATGGTGACTGTCCCTAAAATAGCTAAGTCATCACCAGATACACCAACAGCAAAACTAGCTTACATCACACCTGAAGAACAAAACATACTTGTAGATTTAAACTTATATGGATCACTAGATGGTAAACCAAATAGAGGACCTGGTGGTATACCTTCTTTAGAAGGAGATTTTGAATCTTACACAAGAGGTTTAGATAAAGCTATAGGTAGATCAAGTCCTCCTCCTGGTTCTCCTGATTATAACAGGACTGCAACTTTTGATGATAGTCCTCCAATGAGAACAAGAATTCAAAATGAACAACAAGAAGAGTTTAGAAGAAAACAAATAAAAGATTTAGTAGATAAACAACAAGAAGAAAAAGCATTTGAACCATTTGAAACTTTAATTGTTAAACCATCTAATTTACCTGGACCAGCTGGTACAGTTATAAATGCAACAATTCCTTTCAGACAAAAAACATTAGATCGTAATTTAGATTTTTATAGATTTGATCCAAGAACAAGAAAAGCAAGAGAAAAATATGGTTTAACAGCACAAGGTTATAAAGATTACATGACAGCTAGATTAGCAGGAGAGATAGATGCCGCTGGTAATATTATCTACTCACAAGATGACGATGATCCAATAATTTTTCCCCAAGATATGGAAGATAACACCGGTGGTGGAGGTGGTGGTGATGACGCCGATGATGAAGACGATACAAACACAGGCGGTCTAGCTCTTAGATTTAGAAAAGACGGTGGTAGAATCAATGCCATGGACGGTGGTATGATGAGTCCCGTAGGTGGGATCATGGACCTTGAATCAGGAAGACAGATGTACTTCCTAGGTAAGTTGGTCAAGAAGGCCACGAGAGCTGTCAAGAAGATTGCAAAATCACCAATAGGTAAAGCTGCATTAGCTTTTGGCGCTTTTAAATTTGGCCCTCAACTTTTAACAGGTGAAGGATTAGGTTTAGGTAAGACTAAAGCTTTTAAAGATTTAATTTTTTTTGGAAAAGATGCAAATGTTAATCCTATGAGATTAGCAGGTCTAGCATCTATAGCACCTTTATTATTTGGCACAGGTGAGGAAGAAGAGGAGGATCAAACAATAGACAGAGGTCCTGGTCTGGATGTAGCTGGGATCAGGAACAACCCTTATGATTTTCTAGGCACTAGATTTGCCGCTGATGGTGGTATCATGAGAACAGGTTACCAGCAGGGTTCTAAAGAACCAGTGGCCAAGAAAACTATGCCACTATTAGATATGGGTGGTAAAGAGATGGATCTTAGAGAAGACGGTGGCTTTGTACCAATAGGTAGAATGGAAAAGGCTGACGATGTGCCTGCAAGATTATCAAAGAATGAGTTTGTATTTACAGCAGATGCTGTTAGAAACGCAGGTGAAGGTGATGTGGACAAAGGCGCAGAAGTTATGTATAATATGATGAAGAACCTCGAATCCGGAGGTGAAGTATCTGAAGAATCGCAAGGATTATCCGGCGCAAGAGAAATGTTTCAAACATCTAAAAGATTAGAGGAAGTATTATAATGTCAGTTCAAACAACAAGAAATTTACCCGCACAGTTTGTAGAAGATTTAGGTGTAGATCTAGCGCAACAGGTTGTAGCACAATCAGGTGTACCAGTAGTATCAACAGGTTTAGCAGGAATTTCACAACAAGCAGGTGAGTCCGCTGCAGATTTTAAAGCAAGACAAGACGCAGCTAGAGCATTTACAACAAGACAACAAAATTTAGCAGGACTTGCACCACAGGTAGCAGGTCTATCTGACAGAGAAAAAGAAGCAAGAAGATTAGCCGACGCTGGCATAGGTTCTTTTGAGCCTTTTATAAGAGATGCAAAGACTTTAACAGGAGCAGGAACTGGCACGGGTGCAGGATCTGTTCAACAATTCATGTCACCGTATCAACAACAGGTGATTGATACATCACTCGCAGAGTTTGACAGGCAGGCAAAGGCTCAAGAACAAAGAATTAGAGATCAAGCTGTTGCATCAGGTGCTTTTGGTGGTGGTAGAGAAGGTGTTCAATTAGCAGAATTCCAAACAGGTTCAGATAGAAATAGATTAGCATTAGAAGCTGGATTAAGACAACAAGGTTTCCAACAAGCAGTGGCAAGAAGAGATCAAGCTTTCAGAGATCAATTAGGTCTAGCACAATTGGTACCAGGATTAGAAGGTAGAGATATCGTGCAACAGGGTCAACTAGGAGCATTAGATAGAACATTAGATCAAGCAACAAGAGATGCTACAAGAGAAGCTGCAAGACAAGCTACATTCTTACCACAAGAACAATTAGATAGATTTGCAGGTCAGGTTACAGGGATTATGGGTGGATATCCTGCACAGTTCCAATCAACAAACATACCTAATCCAACACCTTTACAAACTGCATTAGGAGTAGGATCAACACTTGCTGGTATATACGGGGCATTAAATCCTGCACAAACAATAATTAACACTGGTCCAAGACAATAATATGAATAGAGTATTAAAAAGACCGATGTTTAGAATGGGCGGTTCTACAGGAACTGGCATCACGTCAGGATTAGATGCACCAAGACAACAGTATGATGAGGGAAACCGTGTTAGAAAATTGTTTGAAGAAAGAAGAGAAATGTTTAATCAAACATTACCTGATCAAAGATCTGGTTTCATGCCAGGATCTGTATCTTCTTTTTTAACAGACTTTGGTTTAAATCTATTATCTGCAACACCAAGAGGTAATATATTTGCAACTGCAGCTAGCGCTGCAAAAGATCCTTTTAAATCTTTTCAATCAGCAAGAGCACAGGAGATGTCCGATAAAAAAGCATTAGACCAGGCTATCCTGGGTGATGTCATAAGTGAGGATTTCAAATCTAGACAACAACAGAGATTAATAGAGGCTGGTTTTGAAGAGAAAAAGATGGAACTAGAAAACGAGATTAAATTATTAGAGATCGAAGGGACACAGGACGCTCTTAAAAGAGCAGAGACTCTCAAAAATGATTTAATTGTCTTAGAAAAAGATTATGAATTACAGAAAAAATATGGAACAACAGGTAAAGATTTTGATCCAGGTGCTGCTGCAAAAACATCAAATGTTGTTAAGGGTCTTGATGATGAGAAATTAACTCTGACACAAGAGGCAGAACAAATAAAAATTACTCCTGAAAATGAGAGAACAGCAGAACAAAATAAAAGATTAAGAGAGATAGAGACAAGATTAGGGTCTATCGATGATATCAGAGCTAATATATTAAAAGAATCTTCATTGATTGAAAAGATCGGTGCTTTGGATCAAACAGATCAGTTAAATACCATAGTTGATCAAAACATGGCTAAAGGCATGACGTATGAAGAGGCATTTAAAGCAGCGTTAGAACAGTTTAAATTTTTACAAAACATGGCCGATGGTGGTAGAGCAGGATATCAGGTTGGAGGTATGACAACCCCTCAACAAACATCACAAACTATTCAAGAATCACCTGCACAAGATTTAACATACTCTGAATTAAGATCTAGATTACCAAACTCCATATCAGATCAGGTTGTTCAATTATTAGCCAACAGTAAACAAGCTTTGTTAGATTTTGCAGAGATAAGAACCCAACAGGACGTGGATCAATTCAACCAACAATACGACGTAACTTTGACTCTACCACAGGAGGGTTAAAATGGCCGACCCATTTCTTAAAAAACAACCAACGCAGATAGAAAAACAGACTGCTAGAAAGATAGTAGAGAATACTCTTAACAAGAGAACTAAGCCCGTAAAATTTACATGGGAGGGTTTAAAAAATTTAAGTCTGTTCTTTGAAACAAATCCTTTTGATAAATTAAAAACAGAAAGACTAAATGATATTATAAAAGGCCGAAGCAAGGCTCAAGAAAAAGATTATATAGATTTTTTTGAAGATGTAGAAAAAGGTTTATATGGTGGTGTTCAAGATCTAAGTTACGCTGTTGGTGATTTATTGACATCTGGTATTGATATTGCAGCGGGAACTAATCTTACAGAAGACCTTACAGAGGTTTACGAAAAAAATAAAGTAAAAGATCCTGAAACACTTACAGGTGAAATTACAAAGCTATTGACACAATATGGTGTACCAGGTGGTGGTGTATTTAAAGTATTAAACAGAGTTAAAGCATTATCAAAAGCAAGAAAAGTAAAAAAAACAAGTGACAAAGCAATCAACGCAGCAAAGAGAATTGGTTATATGTCAACTGCATTTGCAGCCACTGATTTTATTGCATCAGAGCCTGATAGAGAGTCTACTGCAATACCTATTGAAAACACAGAAGGATTATCTGGTAGAGATCTTGCATTAGCTAGAATAAGAAACAGAGTTAGATATGGTGCGGAGGGGGCTGCTTTTGGTGCAGGTTTTACATTATTAGGCAAACCACTTGGTCTAGGTATAAAATATGGATTACTAAAACCGGGAGCTAAAGTGGCCGGTATAGGTTTAAAAGCAATAGACAAAGGTGTTGTAGCACCGGTCACGTATCTTGGAGCAAAAGCAATACCAGCACCTGTTGGTAGAAAAATAAGAAACGCTAGTAATTTTGTGATAGATAAAGCTTTGTCCACAGTTATTACTGGTAATCCTAAAAAACAATTACCAGAGTTTGCAAAATGGAGATTGTTTTCAACAGACAGTTTAGATCCTGTAGAAAGAAAGTTAAGAAAACTAGATAATTTTTTATCTTATTTTAGATCTTTAGGTAAACAAACTGGACTTGGCTATCAGATAACATCTGATGCAGCAAGAGCCATCAAAGGAGATCAAAGAAAAATACAAAAATATTTAGAGTCTCTTGAAAAGAAAGCATATAATTTAGCTAAAAGTTTTGAGGGTCAATACAATACAAATACCACATCCAAAGCAAGTCAGGATTATTATCTTGATCAGGTGTTATCTTTTTTAAAAGGACAAACACAAAAATCTGCACTACCAAAAGAATTACAAACCACGGCCCAAGGACTAAATGATGAGCTAGCAAGAATTAAACAAAACTTTGGAAACTTATTACCTGAAGGTGACTTAAAACAATATGTTTTAAAAAATTTAAAATCATACATGCGTAGATCTTTTTCTATATTTACAAATCCTGCATATCAACCAGATAAAAAAATAAAAGACAACGCAGTGAATTGGGTTTTAACAAATGTTGTAAAAGTAAATAAAGATTTAAGAGAATCTGCAATTAAAACATTGAAGACACCAAAGATGTCAAATGAACAGGCTTTGAAAGAAATGGCAGAAACAACAGTAGATGGTATACTGAGAGCAGGTAAACAAGACGGCGCAGATCCATTAAATGTTATAAGAAGAGTAGCAAAGAAAGATTTACGATTAGATACATTAGTTAGAACAGGTGATGAATTGCCGGATGTAATTAAAAAATTATTAGGTGAAGAAAATAATCTAAGATCCTCTGTGATGTTAACTTCTAACAATGCTATTACACAATCTATAAATAAAATGTCCATGGATAAACTTGCAGACATAGGAGTAA
>VTLG01014596.1_pt1 | contig 37804 bp, 31 predicted proteins | sample 4694571 | NCBI WGS metagenome assembly VTLG01 (sample SAMN12604809, study PRJNA352737) | marine metagenome | biome: ENVO:00000447; feature: ENVO:00000209|ENVO:00000569|ENVO:01000036; material: ENVO:00002151; isolation source: viral sequences binned using virsorter ...
TTGAGGAGGAAAACTAACAATGAGCACAACACAATATGCCTGGGGAGAAGAAGAAACCGCTGGTATTCCTCAAGTTGATTTAACACTAACTACAGATGAATATGAGGACTTAATTGAATATGTACATAAGCAAATTAGGGAAGAATATAAAGATGATGAGACGTGTAGATTTTATTCTAAACTGTTAGGTAAACTCTTAATCCTTGCAAACCAATGAACACAATTACTAGCACACAGTTAGAAACACTTAGAGAAGACTTTTTACAGTCATTAATTGATAATATGTCAGTGCAAGATTTGCGTGAGTATGTATATCAAGATTTAGATGTTGTCTATAGTGAGCATACATTAAACGAGTTAAAAAATGAAATAGAAGATAACTTAGGCAATGATAAATTACATGAATTACTTAACAAAAACTCCATTGCAATTAAAGGACTAAAATGACACAAACTCCACGCATGCTAAGTGATGATGAAATCTTGAAATCTATCAAGATTAAGTTAACACCAGATCAGGAAACATTTCTTGCTAAGTATCACTCAGGGCAATTCCCTCATTTATACAAACCCTACCGCACTTTGAAGAATTACTAATGAATACTATCATTAATTACCAGTTTCCCCATGAAACATTTATCCGCAAACTTTCAGTCAAAACTTATGCACTTGCCCTCAAACAAATTGAATACTTTAACACAATCGGCATCAAATCATCAATCTCATTGTATTAACAAACCCATGAATGTTTATTCATCTGACTTATACTCAGAGTTGTTAAAATACTATTCCGAGCGTAACGAATTTTTTCCGAGTTAGCGCCGCTAATTCTCATAAACCTCTGTACAATCACCCCTAACAAATGTATAACAATTCCCCCGAACAATTGAGAGAAGATGCAACAAATGTGCTAGAATGTACTGAGGATTTAGTTGAACATATCTGCCATGAATATACTCTCTCTGGTGAGAAAGTATGGGTAATGATTCACACACTTGCTGTTACTAAGATGCTTGAATTTCCTGAACTGAGAGAAGAATTGGAGGACAAATATGGCGAATTCAACTAATAACGACTATGCACAATCTGTTGACTATCTTGTATCTACTATGAACAAATCTGAAGCGCCATTTGATACTCTTGCGTATCAAAATTACAAAGCACAAGTTGATAAACAGAGAGAAGAATTGGATGGGAAAGATATCATCGAAGCACTGTATAAGTTAGGGTATAAAATAGATCAAACGTTCGACAAATTAATCAAGTTATGTGATAAAATATTAGAGGAGACTTCCCCACCTAAATCATAACAACTGCCACACACTTTGTCATGAATTCTTATGAACCAGAAGTGGGAGATTATGTCATTTGGGAAACAACAACTGACAGTGTAAATGATGAAGGTTGGGTATATTTTAAATGCCCTGAATTAGAGGAGAAAAAAGGATTTAACAAGCACAGTAGATATATTACAATAGAGACAGGAATTAAACCTCGTCCGATATGTGAAACTGAAGAGAAATTAAACCCTAAAATGAGATCCCCAAGACACAAATATGTCCATACATTGTTGTTATGTTATGAGACAGATTGGCATCAGTTAAAGTATATCAAATCTCGCCCTGATTGCAAGTCAAATGATTACTACAACCGATTCAAATAACAACCCCTTCGATGTAAACAATGTCGTAGGTGATTGGGATGGGTTAATTTATACTTTCTGTTATCACAGTAAGGATGAACAATGCAATGGATATTACCCTACCTATTGTATAGAATCGTGGGGCAAGACTAACACTGTTATGTTAATGGAATTGTTCAAGGATTACAACTACAGTATAACAGTGAGAGAACATCAATTAGTTGTGGAAAACTAACACTTTCTGTGGAAAACTACGTAAATAAGTGTTTTAAATGGTAAAATAAATAGGGGAGCGTTTGTTATAACGTTTTCCACAAGTCTGTTGAGAAGGTATCAAATAGTGTGGAAATTAGGTGTACAATTGTTGATATTAATGTCCTTGTAATCGTGTCGAGTTGTTGTCATCTTAGCGAGCATAACATAGAGAGCGATTCTTGTCAACTATAAGGCACACGGTTTGTAACACTGTACCCCTTGCAATTTGCACTGTTTTCATGTATAATTAGTAATGACAATCTCTCGAAGGGTTATGCACAACAACTCTGCGCCTAATTTGCAGCGTATTCGTGTTACTTTGGATTTTGAAGTCTTAGAGGATTCTTTTCACCCAAGACAGATAGATTACCACTCACTATTTGATATAAACTGTGAGGATGAGAAACTAACAGTAACTATCGAGGATTTGTCAGTGGATGTTGATACTTTATGGGAGAACGCATTTGTAACAACGTGATTTGACAGATTAGCAGTCTTATGTTATAATCAGTGATCGGCAGTTATGCGCGTTTCGTTGATATCGGCGCTGCGGGCGATGCGATCTAAAAAAGTCCCGAACGCTAACCTACAAAAGTCTGCTTTCGAGATATAATTTTTCGCACATATTATTTTTGTCTAGATAGGTTCACGTGATAAAAAAATTATGCACAGATTTTTTCGCCCGTGGGGTTTTTATGAAAATATGTTTGAGGAACCCTCTTATAAGTTAAAGAGGTTAGTTGTTCAACCTAATAGTAAGTTATCTTTACAGTATCACTATAAAAGGTGTGAGCATTGGGTAGTCGTATCAGGGCATGGCAAGGTAATATTAGGTGAAGATACACTGAATGCCTACCCTGGTAAGTACTTTTATATTCCGACGAAAGTGAATCACAGAATTATGGCGGGTGCCGACGGCCTAACTATTATAGAGGTACAAGTAGGTGAAGAATGTACAGAAGAAGACATAGTGAGGTTAGAAGATGACTACAACAGAATTTGAGTACCACATATATGCAAAGAATGAAGTCCTGTTTCACTGTTTGAGTGAGCAGGATTTTCAAGTACGTTGGCAAATGTTGAATAGTATGGTAGGACCTAACACACAGGTCACTAAGAAAGACTTATCATTTACTAGAGTATTAGCAATGAATCTTCCTGCAGGAGAAGAGCATAGTTGTTGACAAATACCATATATAACGTGTATAATGATAGTGATGAGTTAATTAATTCATGGCAAAAGGATTTACAGTAAAAGCAGCCCCTCCCAAAAAGAAAGGCGAAGATTGGGACATCCCTGCGATTAAAGAAAGGATGAAAGGAAAGAAGATAGTCTTCTGCCTACCTGGTAGAGGATGTTCTTATATTTTCTTAAAGAATTTCGTACAACTTTGTTTTGATATGGTTCAGAATGGTATGTCCATTCAGATCAGTCAAGACTATTCTAGTATGGTTAACTTTGCTAGATGTAAAGTATTAGGTGCTAATGTTCTTCGTGGTCCTGAGCAAAAACCATGGGATGGTAAATTAGAGTATGATTACCAACTTTGGATTGACTCGGACATTGTGTTCGATTCTAACAAATTCTGGCAGTTATGTGATGTGTCTGTTCCTGCCGAAGGTGAAGAGAAACAAATTACTGCTGGTTGGTATGCCACGGAAGATGGACAAACTACCTCTGTTGCCCATTGGTTAGAAGAAGATGATTTCCGCAAGAATGGTGGAGTCATGAATCATGAAACTGTTGAGAGTATTTCTAAGCGTAAGAAACCATTCACTGTAGACTACACTGGGTTTGGTTGGGTTATGATTAAGAAGGGCGTTTTTGAATCTGACGCTATTCCTTATCCTTGGTTCGCTCCTAAGATGCAAGTCTTTGAGTCCGGAGCAGTTCAAGATATGTGTGGAGAAGACGTTAGTTTCTGTTTAGATGCTATCGAAGGTGGGATGGAAATCTGGTGCGATCCTCGGATTCGTGTGGGACATGAGAAAACCCGCGTCATTTAGTTTATGGGTTCTTCAAGGAATCTTCTTAGTTTGTATAACTCACATCGTTATTAATGGAGGCATGTAATGGCTAGGATTAGTCAAGGAGTTTTGGGTTCTGTTGTAATAGACACAATCCCCAAAAAAACTCGTCAAGGAAGAGGCAAGCATACAAAATATGCCGCTTCTTCTCGGAACAAAAAGAAAAAGAGATATAGGGGGCAAGGATGATTGATTACGATTTTATTAATAGTAAACTCGAATGGAAAAATAATATTGGCAATACTTATAGACTTCTTATTGATGTTGGGTTATCTTTTAATATGCCCAATACTGTTAGATGGTTAAACGAACTTGATTACGCTTATGTTATTGGAATCGAACCACATCCTAATAACTTTGAATCTTGTTGCAAGATCTTGGAGACTCACCATGCGGGGGACAGATGTTACCTTATACAAGCTGCTATTGATGATGTCAGTTCACCAGAGAACAGAGATTTCTATGGACTATCTGGAGACCCTGGCACTTCTTCTCTTCGTAAGCCAATTGGACGATTTGAAAACCTCGTTGACAACGTTTATACCGTCGAAACAATCAGTTTAGCGTCAATTTTAGATAATTTACATTATAGTACTATAGATGTATTAAAAACTGACACTCAAGGTAACGATTTAAACGTTATGAAGAGTCTTGGTGATCATATTAAACACGTAGATTTCATTTATGCAGAGTATGATGAGTCAGATGACTATGAAGGAGCAAATACTGGTGAAGAATTAGACGAATTTTTATTTAAAAATAATTTTGAAGTCTATGATCGCATCTATGTTGAAGAAAGAGGTGGTAAATTAGTGGACTCCGAGTACAGAAATGTAAATAGTAAGTTAGGATTAACCGGTCCACGTTGGAATAGTAACTAAAATGGAAGCATCAAACGATTTTCTAGACAATTTAGCAGCTCATCAGCATGAAAAAATGCTTCGTGAGATTGTTGCAGACGATTTAACACCCAAAAAGAAGAAAATTGGCACTCAAATTGCCGAAAATGACCTTTTTGACGTAGATAGTGGTGATGGTGAGCTGTGGGATCCTAATAAAGTCGTCTAAATAAAAGAAAATCTTAGTATAAATGCCGGTCGAGCGTGTATCACGGGGTTTTAAAGACATTTCACTGTCTTTTAGACCTCATCCTATTACTAGAGACGTGATTCCTCTCAAAAATGAGCAGGCGATTGCTCGTGCCGTCAAGAATTTGGTGTTAACTCATCTTCAAGAGCGTCCATTCAACCCAAATTTAGGTTCTAGGATAGGTGAAAGTTTATTTGAACTGATGGATGCAGGTTCAGCAGCTATAATTAATGATGAAATTACAAATACTATTGATAATTTTGAGCCTAGAGTAAAATTACAGAATGTAGAAGTGATTCCTTACTATGATGCTCATGCATTTGATGTAACTATTGTCTATGAAATTGTTGGAATTGATTTACCAGCACAAAATCTTAATTTCATATTAGAATCACTTAGATAAATGCCTCTTACACAGTTCACTAATTTAGATTTTGAGGATATTAAGACTCAAATAAAGGATTATTTGAGATCTAACTCAAATTTTACTGATTTCGATTTCGAAGGATCGAATTTATCGGTTCTAATTGATACTTTAGCATATAATTCTTACATTACTGCATATAATAGCAACATGGTTGCTAATGAAGTCTTCATTGACAGTGCAACTTTAAGAGAAAACGTTGCTGCATTAGCAAGAAATATAGGATATACACCAAGATCAAAGAAATCTGCAAAAGCAAAGGTAAGTTTCTTCGTTGATACCTCATCTTATGCTACACAACCATTAACATTAACATTAAAAGCAGGAATTGTTGCAGTTTCTAATAGTTTTGCAGCAACAAATTACAGTTTTGCCATTATGAATGACATAACTGCACCTGTTGTAGATAATATTGCAGAATTTAATGAAGTTGACATCTATGAAGGGTCATATTTAACAAAAACTTTCACTTATAGAGAAACTGGTAACAATGTTCCTATAGAAAGATTCATTTTACCTAATGATAGCATTGATACATCAACAATTAGGGTAACAGTATCACCAAATAGTGCTGCAACCAACTTAAAAACAATTTATAACTTAACTGATAACATTATTGACGTAACAAACACCTCATTAATCTTCCTTTTGCAAGAAGTTGCTGATGAGAAGTATGAAGTTATCTTTGGTGATGGCAAATTTGGTAAAAAACTTGAAGATTCCAATTTTATCACTGTAAATTACATTTCAACAAATGGTGAAGATGCAAATGGCGTAAATTCCTTTACATTTACTGGAAATATTGAAGATAATTCTGGAGTTGCGGTTACAGAAGGTATTTCTGATTTAGCAGCTGTTACTGCAGCTCAAAATGGCGCTGAAATTGAGTCAGTTTCGTCAATTAAGAAATATGCACCTTTAGTTTACTCCGCTCAGAACCGTGCGGTGACTGCAGACGACTATAAAGCAATTATTTCGAATATTTACTCTAATACAGAGTCAGTTTCTGTTTATGGAGGAGAAGATACGGATCCTCCACAATTCGGAAAAGTTTTTATTAGCATAAAACCCAAAAATGGCAAATATTTGTCTCAAATTGAAAAAATTGAACTTAAGAATAAATTAAAGCGTTATACAGTTGCTGGAATCCTTCCAAACCTTATAGATCTTAAGTATCTGTTCATTGAAATGGATACAAGTGCCTATTACAATGCAAACGCTACAAACAGCGTAGATGCCCTTAGAACGGCGATAAACACTACGTTGAATACATTCGCTAAGTCAACTGAATTAAACACATTTGGAGCGAGATTCAAGTACTCTAAGGCAGCACGATTAGTTGATCAGACTGATACTGCTATAACCTCTAACATCACTAGAATAGCGATGAGAAGGGATTTGAGACCTGCTTTATCGGATTTAGCAACTTATGAACTTTGTTATGGTAATGCATTTAATGTTAATTCATTAAATGGTTATAATATCAAGTCTTCTGGATTCTCTGTTAGTGGTATAAATGGAACTGTTTATATTTCTGATATACCAAATGCTGATAGGAAAACAGGAAGAGTAATTTTGTTTAAACTTCTGTCTTCTAACCAAGTTGCGGTTATTAGAAATAATATTGGAACTATTGACTATGCAAGAGGTGAAATTTTAATCAATGCATTAATTATTACTTCAACAATACTTAGTACAAACCAACCAATTATTCAAATTAGTGGTACACCTAAGTCTTATGATGTTATTGGATTACAGGATCTTTATTTGCAACTAGATACTAGTAACAGTCTAATTACGATGGTTTCTGATACTATTTCTTCTGGAGAAGACATTTCTGGATCCAATTATATTGTTAGTTCCAGTTTCCCTAATGGAAGAACAGATAGAGAATCTCCTTTGGTTAGAGGAGTTCCTCAGTATACATCTGTAACAGGAACTGAGGCAACAAATGTACAAGAAGTTGATACTTCTTATGCAACAACTTATACAACTTCTACAACATTCAACTCAACTGAGGTGGCTGCTAATAACGTCAGTGGCGGATACTCGTACTAATGATAGAAACAAGAGCTAAAACATATTCGGTAGTCTCTAATCAGATACCGGAGCAAGTTAGATCTGAATCTCCATTATTTGGAGAATTCTTGCAGCAATATTATAAATCTCAAGAATTCCAAGGTGGCCCAGTTGATCTTGCTGAAAATTTAGATCAATACATTAAGAACGATTCATTTCGTCAACAGAATCTTGTTACATCAACTAATTTAGATGGAGCAATCACAGCATTTAGTAAAACTATTGCAGTAAACTCTACAGCAGGGTTTCCTGATAGATATGGATATTTTAAAATTGATAATGAGATAATAACTTATACAAGTAAAGATAAAAGACAGTTTTTTGATTGCAAGCGTGGTTTTAGTGCAATTACTTCTCTTTTCACTAATACTGAACCAGATAAGTTAACATTTAGCACTTCTACATCAGCATCACATGTTGATGACTCAACAGTAACTAATTTAAGTAATCTTTTCCTTGCGGAGTTTTTCAAGAAGTATAAAGGACTTTATATTCCTGGATTAGAGGATAGAAGTTTTGTTACAGGACTTGATCAGGCATTATTTTCAAAGCAAGCAAAAGATCTCTATAAAACAAAAGGAACAGATGATTCTTTTGAAATTTTGTTCCGTGCATTGTATGGTTCAAAAGCAGTTGTTGTAAAACCATTTGAACAGACAATTAAACCTTCAGATGCTGATTATCGTATCACGGAAGACTTAGTTGTTGTTTCATTAAGTGGTGATCCATATCAACTTAAGGGACAAACCTTATATCAAGACGCAGTATCAGGTGTTCTTAACTATTCTTATGGTTCTATTGCTAATGTAATTTCATATACTCGTGGTGGTAATACTTATTACCAAATAAGTATTGATGCTGGTTCTGATAAGGATATTAGTGAATCAGGTTCAATTTATGGTAAATTCAGTGTTACTCCTACTACTAGGACTGTAACTGATGAGATTGCTAATGTTAATACCATATACGTTGATTCTACAATTGGATTCCCTCCTTCAGGGACTCTTATCATTGGTGAAGCAACTGTAACTTATACTAGTAAGACTACAACACAATTTTTAGGATTATCTGGCAACAGTGCTGATATTAATAAGAATACTCTTATTAGATTAGATTCTAGTGTTTATGGATATGACGATAATGGAAATAAAGTTACTGTAAGAATTACAGGTATTGTTAGTGACTTTATGGTTCCAGGACCAAGCAAACAAATGGTTTCTGGAGATTCCATTGATGTACAAAACCTTGGAACATTAAAAGATAAAGATAAGACATTTACTGAATGGGTTTATAATGTTACTAACCTATTCAATATTGAAACAGTTGAAGATATTGGTAATGGTAATACAAAGATTACTTGTCCAGAAGTACACCTTTTATTCCTTGGTGATTTAGTTACTCTTGTTAATCAAACAAGTGGTGCAGAGACACAAGGTACTGTTGTTGATGTTCCTTCTAATAAGATTGCTATTCTTAGTGGATTAGGATCTATTGATTTAGAAAGGCAGTTTAAAGCAAGAAAAGAACTTATTAGGGGTGAAATTCTTCCTGCAGTTAAACAACCAATTTATAAGTTTAGTGCAAACGTTTCTAACGCATATAATTTAGATGTAGTTGGTATTGTTAGTGGTGCTCCTTATGCTGGTCCATATCACACACATAATGGCGCAAAGATGGTGGGGCCAAAGCATACAGATGCTCCTCATGATTTTATTGAAGGTGAAGCAGAGAATCAAACTTATGTAACATCTCCTTCTATACCTTATTATGCTAATCAGCAGTTAAATGCGGATTTAAGAGGCATTGATGTTAAAGTTGCATCAACTTTTGCTGGTGAAACAATATCTACGACAAGAAACCATGATTTCAGAACAGGTGATGAAGTTTATTATATCCCAGGAACAACTCAGTCTTCTACATTGGTAGATGGAGTAGTTTCTACATCTACAACAACTCTTTCATTAAGCCCATTAACAGAAGGTACTTATTATGCTCAGAAGATTGACAACCAATCTTTTAAATTAGCATATTCTCGTGCAAACATTGATGCTGGAAAATTTATTAATATAACTGGTAATAGTGCTGGTATTACAACTCATACATTTGCAAGTAGATTACAAGATAAATCAATTGATTCTCAAAGATTAGTAAGAAGGTTTATAAAACCTGTATTTGACTCTTCTGGGGAGGAATTTACAACTACACCTGGTGAAAAGACAGGTATGTTTGTAAATGGTGTTGAACTTGCTAATTATAAGTCAAGAGATTTCATTGGTTATGGTGAATTAGAAGAAGTACTTGTTACAGAGGGTGGAAGTGAGCATGATGTTATAAATCCACCAGAATTGTTGATTGGAGATAATACTGGAGTTGGTGCAACTGGACATGTTAACGTAAAAGGTTCATTTAAGAGGATTGATGTAACATATCCAGGATTTGATTACTTAGAAAAACCACAAATTAAGATTTCTGGTGGTAATGGTAGTGGAGCAACTGCAGAAGCTAAAATGAGACAAGGAGTTCATGCTCCTACTCTTGACGTTGCTGTTGGTATCAATACTTCCAATAATACAGTTGGATTTACAACATATCATCTCTTTAATAATGGTGAAAGAGTATTTTACCGTCAAAACAAAGGTAGTGTAGTTGGAACAGGAACTACTAGTCTAGGTGATGGTGCAACTTACTTTATAGGACTTGTTGATAATACAACTGTCACATTACACTCTCATTTTGATGATGCTATTGCTGGAATTAACACTATAGACCTTTCTGTTAAAGGATCAGGTACTCAGAAGTTTGAAAGTGTTAAAAAGAAGAATGTTGTTGATCAGATCTTTATAACTAACCCTGGACTTGGTTATGAGAACAAAAAACGCACTATTATTCCTACAGGAGTCAGTACTGCTAATCATTCTATCAATATTAAGAATCATGGGTATTCAGATGGTGAGATATTAACATATGCGACTACTGGTACTAATATTAGTGGATTAGTAACAACAACACAATATAAAGCACTTATTGTTGATAATAATAATTTTAGACTTGCTATTGCTGGTGTTGGAGGTACTTTAACTGAATCTTATGATAATGGAACTTATGTAAGGTTTAGTGGAGTTGGGGTTGGAACTCATATCTTTAATTATCAACCAATTTCAGTTTCAATTACTGGAGAAATTGGTGTTAACACTGCATTGGGTGATTATCACGCCACAATGATTCCAGTCGTTAGAGGAGAAGTAACTTCTATCGATTTGACTCAAAACGGTTCTGGATATGGTAATGCTTCAATTATCAGTTACGATAGGCCACCAAGTATTGATTTACTTGCTGGTTCAGGTGCTGAACTTCGTCCAATTGTAAAAGAAGGCAAAATTGAGCAAGTTATTGTTACAAGAGGTGGTTCTGGATATAATGCACCTCCAGAAATTATTACATCTGGTATTGGTACATATTCATCACTTACACCTGTCATAGAGGGTGGTGTAATCACCTCTGTGAACGTTGTTAGTGGTGGTGTTGGATTTGTTACTGATAGGTCTTTCTTAAGCGTAGAAACCGCTGTAAACGCCGGTGGTAGACCTCCTGTAGTCGATGCTAAGGTTAAGAGATGGGAACTTGATAATGTTAACCGTTATCGTACTTTAATTAAACTTGATGATGGATTTATGGAGAATAGTACTGGTAACTACGGTTCTCAGTTCACTCACCTCTATGCTCCTAGAAAATTAAGAGAAATGCTTCCATCCTTGAAATTGGATGGTTCTAAAGACTATGGTACGTATGATTTGGAATATGAGAATGCTGAGGAAGTTTCAGAGAATCATTCTCCTATAATTGGTTTTGCATATGATGGAAATCCAATTTATGGCCCATATGGATTTGATAGGATAGATGGTGGCGTAATCAGGAGAATGATTCCTGGATATGAACTTAATGCTACTAGAGGACTTGGACCTAGCGTTGGTGACTGGCCATTGGGTTCATTTACTAATGATTATACATTTACTAACAAAGGTGATTTAGACAAGTATAATGGGCGTTTTTGTAAGACTCCTGATTATCCAGAGGGTACATACGCATACTTTGCTACTATCGATAGTTCTTCTCAACAAGACCAAACGTTTGATAAGTACTTCACTCCAGTATTCCCATATGCTATTGGAGAAGCATTTAAATCTAAACCAGATTCTTATAACTTTAGTCCAGATTCAATTACAGATAAAGTTGATCTTGATAAGGGTGGATATGTAAGGAATATCTATCCATATAAACTTTCTTTCACAGAAAGTGATTATGAATTCGTTGCACGTCCTGATAAAACAATTGATGAGTTTGCTTCTGTTGTTTATGCAGGAACTGGAAGAATAGATTCTGTTATTATTGAAGATGGTGGATATAATTATAAAGTTGGTGATAGGGTTGTATTTGATAATACAGAAACTGGTGGTATTAATGCATCTTCTAAAGTAACGAAGATTGAAGGTGTAGATATAATTAAACTCAATTCATCTACAACAAAGAAAGAAAATGTCACTTTTGAGGTAGTAATTGATAAGCAGAAAATTCTTGCTAGAACAGAAGAACCTCATGAGTTTAAAAATGGTGACTATGTAAGTGTTTCTGGAATATCTTCTCAGTCAATTATTAATATTGATGGTGTTTATAATATTGGTGTTAATACATCAACGTTTAAGGTTGCTTCAGCGATTGGAAATACGGCTACAACTGGTATTGTTACATACATTCCAATTAATGGAGATGTAAATGTTCTTCAACCAGATGATATTGTTGGTATATCATCTGAACAATTATTTGTTTTAAACATAGATGAGTTTAATTCAAGAATTAGGGTTATAAGAGAATATGGTAGTACTGTTGGTACAGCATATACTGCTGGTACTGATGTTGAAGAAAAACCACGTGCTTTAACTATTAACGTCGGTGTAAACACAGACAAAGATATTAAACTTCAAAGATCTACATATTTTGATCCATCAGAGGTTGTTGCTGTTGGAACTACTTCCGGAGTTGGTATTAATAGTACTATATCAATCACAAAACCTGGTTTAGCATCCACTGATATTGCTATTCCATACAGATCAATTTACTTACCAGATCATGTCTTTACTACTGGACAATCTTTATCATACTCTGCTGGTGGTGGGACTGTTGTTTCCGTATCTACTGATGGTACTAACAATTTCAATCTTCCTAGTCAAGTTTACTCAATTAATCTTGGACAAAACCTGATTGGTTTGACAACAATGCCAGTTGGAGTGGGTTCTGAAGGTATATTTGTAGGTGTTGCTTCTACTGCTGCTTCTCAACTTTATTTCCATAATGTTGGTACTGGCGTCACTCATTCATTAACAACTACTGATACACAACTTACTGGTATTTTAGAGAAGGTAGTTGTTACTGCAACTGCAACCACTTCTCATGGATTGGGAGTTGGAGATACTGTATTCATAGATGTATTACCTGGGATTACATCATCATATACTGTCAAATATAATGATTATAGTAGAAAACTTACTGTAGGATTATCTACATTCGTACAAGATAATATTAATACAAATACAAATACTATTGCTATTACTAATCATGGGTTAAGTACTGGTGATCAAGTTATATACGAATCTACTAGTGTAGTTTCTGGATTAACAAATAATTCTAGTTATTATGTGATTAAGGATACTGATAATAAAATTAGATTAGCATCAAATCGTTATAACGCAAATATTCAGTATCCTAATGCTGTATCTTTAGCAAATACTGGTGGTGCTGTACTACATTCATTATATCCAGTTAATCCACTAATTGAAGTAATTAGAGGACAGAAATTAGAATTTAATGTTGCCGATAGTTCACTGGCTAATGTTTCTGGTGGTTCAACTTATTCTGCATTCTCTGTTAATTTCTATAGAGATAAGGATTTCAAACATGAATTCCTTACTGTAACACCTGATCAATTTGATGTTACTACAAGTGGGAATGTTGGTATAACTGGTGGTAGGGTGTCTTTACAGACAAATGCTAAGACTCCAGAATTACTTTATTATAAGTTAACACCAGTAAATCCAGATAGAATTACCACAGTCCAATCTGAAATTATTACAGATAAGACTGTTAAGAATTATAACACTATTAAATTATCTGATTCTCTTTATAACGGTTCATTTAAAGCATCATCTATTGGTTCGACAACATTTAGTTTTAATGTACCTAATCAACCAGAAAGTGCTGAGTATACTAATGTGACAGCTAAGATGTCATATGAAACAAATTCTTCTGGTGCTTTAGGACCAATATCCGATATTAAGATAACCAATAAAGGATTTGGATATCATACTATTCCTGGTATATCTACTATAAGTAGGACATATGTTGGTACTGCTACAACGACTTATGGTGATGGTTGTATTTTAAGAGTTGAAAGTGATTCAATAGGACAAGTTAAGACAACTAAGATTGATAATCCTGGTTATGAATTCCCATACGATCAAACTTTACGTCCAACTGGTGCTCTACCAAGTCTTTTCAAGATTGATAGATTTAGAACTTTAGATCATATTGGACTTAGTTCTGGTGGTAGTAATTATTCAACTCCTCCAAAATTGATTGTTAAGGATAGGGTAAGTGATCAAATCCTTACTGAAATGGATATCGAAACAGAAGTTGATGGTTCTGTTGGTGTATCTAGTATTAAGATTATTGAGAATACCAAGAGACTTCAAGATCCTAATCCTACAATAATACCTATTCATAACTCTAATGGAGTTGGTATTGAAACTGTTGGATTTACAACGTCTAATGCAACTGTAGAACTCACATTAGATAAAGATTTCTCTACTGGACAATTATTCCCATTTGCTGTTGGTGACAAGGTTCTAGTTGAAGGGGTTGGTATTGCTACTACTGGATTTGGTTATAATTCCAGTGAATATAATTATAATCTCTTTACTCTTAATTCTATTACACCTAATATTGGTGGTGCTAATCCAAAAGTTGCATTTGTTCTAGAAAATGATAATCCTGGCGAATTTGATCCAGATAAGTCTGCAGGACGAGTTATACCAGAAAAACACTTCCCTGGATTTACACCGGTCACTAGAAAGGGTGATTTTAGCATTAAAGAAAAAATTACTCAAGAAACACTTACAGGGACTAAAACTGGTACTGTAATTGGTTGGAATAGAAATAATAATACTCTTAGAGTTGCTACTAGTGATATTTTTGAAGATAATGTGCAAATAGAAGGTGATTCTTCAAATCAAGTTGGATTTATTAAATCAATTGAAAGATTTGATTCTACTTTTGATGTTGGACCTCTTGTAGAACAAAAACAGGGATTCCACGAAGTAACTGGATTCTTAAATGATTCTAGACAGAGAATTCATGATAATGACTATTATCAAGCATTTGCATATTCAGTTAAGTCCCCAATTCAATATAAGACTTGGAAAGATGTAGTTGGTGAAATTACACATACCAGTGGATTTAAGAAGTTCTCTGATATGGAACTTGAGTCTTTTGATGGAAGGCCTAAGACTGCTGATGAACAAGGAGATGCTTCTTATGGAACTGGTGGTATTGGATTCCCTAATCCTGGACTTGGTGCTGCTGCAGCAAATGCTGCTGGTGGGCAGGAAGTTTCAATTAAAGTTGACTTAATTTCTACATCTGATGTTGATACACGGATGGATTTTGATAATGCTTCTGAATTAACGGTAGAAGTTGCTGGTATTAGTACTGCAAATCAAATAACCATATCTAAGGATATTGTTCTTGAGAATAGAATTCTTACTGATTATGAAGAAGCAAGAACTAATAGGGTTCTATCAATTGATGATGTTGGTGATTTATTCAACAGTAAGCCTAGAACTGACCCATTTGAAAAGTTTGACTTTGTTACAAAGGATCAATTTACAAGTCATAGGTATTTCTATAATGTAAAAGATACTCGTTATACTGCAGAAAATCAGTGTGGTATCTTTAATGTTGTAACAGATGGTTCTAATGCATGGATAAACCAATACAGTGTTGATAGTCAAGGAATCTTAGGTTCTTTTGATTATGGATTTAGTGGTGCTTATGCAAACTTTGATTTCTATCCTACTAAGTATGAATTAAACAATTATGTCATAGATTTCATCTCTGTTGACTTTAACAGAATGCCAGGTATCCAAACAGGTGGAACAATTGGTACTGGTTCAACTACTGTAGGTGATTTAGTTACAATTTCTGGATTTACAACTACAACTGCTATTGGTGCTGGAACTACGATTTGGCAAGCAAATCCTGCTAATATTTCTGGTAACAAGTTAATTGTTGAGGTCATGCAGACCACAGAAGGCATTAGCACTCATCAATTAACAGAAGTGAATGTTATACCTGGTACGACTAATGCTTCTACTGGATTTGTTGATTATGGTACTTTATCTACTGGTGGATTCATTGGAACCTTTGGTGTTGAGACAAGTGGGTTAACTAACCTTAATTTCTATCCTTCTGCTGGTATTCAAACAAATTGTGCTGTTAAGATTGTTGATTATGCCTTTAATAAGACTGCTACTGGCATAGGTTCTACCACTATGGTGGAATCAATGATGGAATCTTTCTATACTACCATTGGTGCTTCTGCAACTCCTGGAGAGAATAAGATTTGTGGATTTACAAGTAGTGAGTATGAGGGTTCTTATTGGTTTGTTGCTATAGAAGATACAACAAATAGTAAGACAGAAATAAAAGAATTACTTACTATACAAGCATCTGATGGGTTAACTACCCAAATGTATGAAGCAGAGTATGGAACAATACTTTCATATGATGATGGTGATGGAACTATGGATGTTGGATTAGGAACAGTTGGTGCTGGATTCTCTGGTACTGATTTCTGTCTCTATTACACACCTAATGCTAATATTGCTACTAAGGTTAGAGTATTTGGTCAAGCAGTAGAGAATCAAAGAACTCTAGTTGGTATTAATACTATTGGAATAGGAGATGGAAATTCGGTTGGACAATTACGTAATGGTGAAGGTACTTATACTGGTACTCTTTCTGTTGTCCAACGTAACTTTGATCTTACTCACAGAAACAGACCTATTTTTGAGAAGTTCTGGTCTCCTGATACAGATACAACAGTTGTTGACATAAACGCTAATACTTTACAGTTTGCAGATCATTTCTTGATTACTGGTGAGAAACTTACTTATAAGCATGACGGAACTGGTATTCAAACGTCTGGTGGTACTATTCCCACTGAAGTATATGCTGTAAAACTTAGTGAAGATAAGTTTAGGATTTCTCCTACTGCATCTGATGCATTAGCAACACCTCCAACAATTTTAGATCTTACTACTGTTGGTGCTGGTGTTTCACATTCTTTCACACAAGATAAGCAAGATACTAAGGCATTGATTGCTTTAGATAATAATATTCAGTCACCTATTGTATCTACTGGTGTTACTGTTGGTTTAACAAGCACTATGAGTGCAACTCAGGTTAATGCTCGTATTACTGGCATTGGATCTATGGTTGGTGGTGATTTAATCAAGATTGATGAAGAATATATGAGAGTTAAGTCCACAGGTTATGTACTTGCTGATCAGTTACTTGTTGATAGGGCATGGTTGGGAAGTCAAGGTGGTATTCATACTAGTGGTGCTGTCATTACTAAGTATGATGGAAATTACACTATTTTGGGTAATTCACTCAACTTTGTTGAACCTCCTTATGGTGAAGAGGGATATGCTGGTTTAACAACACGTTCCACTTTCCAAGGAAGAGTCTTTATTAGAACTGCAGAAGCAGATGATAGTGTTGCTTATGAAAACAACTATTTGTTTGATTCACTTTCTAAAGACTTCACTGGTATTGCTAAAACATTCACAATGACTCAAGATGAGTCTAATGTTGTTGGTTTCTCTACTAATAATGGTATACTTCTTTTAAATGAGATATTCCAAGGCCCAGGTGTTGATTATAATATTGCAGAAACTGCTACAACTACAGAAGTTACATTTACAGGTACTGCTTCTTCTGTAGCATCAGATCTGAACGTTGGCACACTTCCTAGAGGTGGTGTTCTTGTTAATGTTGGTTCTTCTGAAGGAATGGGATATCAGCCACTTGTAGCTGCTGGTGGTACTGCTGTTATCTCTGATACTGGTACAGTTTCCTCTGTATCTATTGCAAACAGTGGTAGTGGTTATAGAATAGGTATTCAAACAGTATACGTTGGAGTTGGTACTTCTGGTGCCACTGGCTATCCAAATATCGTTTCGATTGGTACTGCTATTGTTGATGCTGGATATATTACAAGTATTAATGTAACTTCTCCTGGAACTGGTTATACTTTCGAGAATCCACCTAAAGTCTTTATTGATGCACCTACAGGATATGAAAATATACCTTTAGTTGCTGCAGGTGGTTCTACTACAAGTGGAGTTAATGCAACAGTTGATATTACTGTTGGATTGGGAAATAGTGTAACTGAGTTTACTATTGTTGATACGGGACGTAATTATGATATTGGTGATGTATTAACAGTTCCTCAAAATACAGCATCATTTGTTGGTATTCCAACAACTGGAGCTCCTGGAGACTTTAATGATTTCCGTATTATAGTTGAATCTGTTCATGATGATAGTTTCACTGGTTGGACATTTGGACAATTAGAAGTTCTTGATGATTTTAGTCCATTCTTCGATGGAGTTAAGAAGTCTTTTGGTATTAGCAAGTCTGGTGGTACTGTTTCCCTTCGTTCTGCTAAGGGTTCTCCAATTAGGATTCAGGATAACCTAATAATCTTTATTAACGATATTCTCCAAGATCCTGGCGTTTCTTTCGAATTTAAGGGTGGTAGTGTTATTGATTTCTTAGAAGCACCCAAAGCAGGTGATACATTGAAGATATACTACTTCAAGGGTTCTTTAACTGACTCAGTATTTGTTGATATTATTGAGACTATTAAGGTTGGAGATAAGGTTCGTCTTCGTGATGATGCTACTAAGTCTTCTACATTTGGATTAGAACAGAGTAATCGTATTGTTAGTGGTATTAAGACTTCTGATACATTTAATACTGTACAGTACTTTGGTCCTGGAATTACAACTGACACTGCATTAGAACGCGCTATGTCATGGAGTAAGCAAAAGGATGATATTGTTGTTGATGGTGTCTATGTTGGTAAGGGAAGGATTATTAACGAATCCGCAATTACCCCAGTAACTCGTATTATTCAGAATGTAGGCATTGGTTCAACTACGATTTTTGTTCAAAGTATACGTCCTCTTTTTGATGATAAACAGGAAGCATATAGTGGTGCTGATTTAAATCTTGTTATTCAAGATGAGGATACACCTAAAGTCTCTGCTGCAGCAACTGCTATTGTTTCAGATACTGGAACAATTAGTTTGGATTTAACAAATTCCGGTATGGGATATACTGCTGCTCCTACAGTTTCTATTAGTACTTACTTTGGTGTTACTACACTTTCTACAGCAACTGCAACAGTCAGTGCTGCTGGAACAGTTAATACTTTAACAGTTGATAACGCAGGTGTTGGTTATACTAATACATCTGTTCCTCTTGTCCTTCTGGGACAACCAACTGGAGTTGCTGATACACTTGGTACTCCCGTATTAACTGGTGATTTTGGTATTATTTCTGGTGTTGCTGCAACAACAGTAACAGGTGTTGCTGTTACAGGAATTGTATTTGATTTATTCACTAATATGCTTATGAGGGATCCAGTACGTGTTGGTACTGGTATTACTCTTCCTCAGATAGAAGCAGGTGACTTCTTCTACATACATAACACTAATACTGGTGCTGGTTCAACATCTTATGAAGATGCTGAAGGTACAAGTGTTGTTGGTACAGGTACTGTGTTTATGGACAACATTTATCGTTGTCAAGCAGTAGAATATGGTGAAAGTGTTGTTCTAGGTATTGGTACAACTGGAGTACAAAGAGTTACTGTTAGTGTTTCTTCTACAGAAAGTGTTGAAGCAGGAATTAATAGTTACTTTGGAAATTATAGTTTCGGTAAATTGACTGGAGTTACTAGAGATAGTGATCCACATGCATTTAATATTGTATCTAATGATGGTATAACAGGACTATCAACTGCTCCTATTATACGAAGATTGAAAAACGTTAAGCGTTCCTACTAAATAAAGAAAAAAGTCTAAAAATGTCTGCTATTATAACAGATCAATTGAGGGTCTTGAATGCTGCTAACTTTGCGGCAGGCATCAAGACGACTACGAATAGTTATTATAGTTTTATTAATTTGCCCAATGCAACTGATGTTCAATCAGATTGGGATAGTAATGTTCCTGATCCTATTGATTCCTTTAGGGAAGAAGATAGATATTGGGATACTATGGTTGCATTGAAAAAGATCAATGCTGGTGATGTAAAGAGAGTTATAAGAAAATTAAGTTGGACTTCTGGTACTACTTACGATTATTATAGAGACGATTATAGCAGAAGTAATACTGCTGCACAGACTGGTGCATCTAACTTATATGGTGCAAATTACTATGTAATGAATAGTGATTATAGAGTCTATATTTGTATTGCTAATGGTTACGACCCAGATAACTTACTAGGTAAACCGTCTCTTGATGAACCTCTTCACACAGATTTGGAACCAAAAGCTGCTGGTACTAGTGGTGACGGTTATCTTTGGAAGTATCTCTATACTATTAACCCAGGAGATCTTGTTAAATTTGAATCAACTAATTTTATCCCAGTTCCTGATGATTGGGAAACAACCACTGATGCAAATATTACTGCTGTAAGAGGTAATGCTGCTCTTACTGGCAACCAATTAAAGAATGTTGTTATTAATGGTAGAGGTGCTGGTTATGGTAATGCTGCTACTTATACCAATGTTCCTATTAACGGAAATGGTAATGGTGCAAAGTGTTCTGTAACAATTAATGCTTCAGGACAAGTTGAATCTGTTAGTGTTACACAAGGTGGTGATGGTTACACCTATGGAACAGTTGATTTAACAACTGGTGGAGTTACAAATACTGATGGTAGTACTGATGCTACTTTTAAAATTGTTATTCCACCACAAGGTGGACATGGTGCGGATATTTACCGCGAATTGGGTGCAACTAGGGTTTTAGTTTATTCTCGAATTGAGAATGATGATTCTAACCCAGATTTTGTGACTGGCAACCAGTTTGCTAGAGTTGGAATGGTTAAGAATCCAGAAGAAACTTCTTCTGTTACTGTTCTTTCTGCAACTCAAGCGAGTGCAGTTTATGCTCTTAGATTAACTGGTGCGGGTGTAACTGCAGCGACATTTACTGCAGATTCTAGAGTTCGTCAGACAGTTGGTGTTGGTTCAACTGCTGTTGGACAAGTTATTTCTTGGGATGCAAATACAAGAGTTTTGAAATATTGGCAGTCTAGTGCTCTTGCTGGATTTACTACTGCTGGTATAGCAAAAACAAATCCTGATTATGGATTTGAATTATATGATTTTTCTTCAACTGTAGCAACTGGTGGAACCACTATAGTTAGTGGTGGTTCAGTGGATTTAAGTATAGATCTAGACTATACAGGTATAACCACTGTAATAAATAGTAAAACGTATAATCTTGGACAGACCTTTAGTCAAGGTGTGGCTCCTCCAGAGGTTAAAAAATACTCAGGAGAGATTATATATGTTGATAATAGGGCATCTATCACTAGATCCACTAATCAGAAAGAAGACATTAAAATCATTGTAGAGTTCTAAATCGATGCCACAGCAAACGAATTTAAACGTATCGCCATACTTTGACGATTTTAGTGCGTCTAGTGACTTTCACAAAGTATTGTTTAAGCCTGGTTATCCAGTTCAGGCTAGAGAATTAACAACTCTGCAATCTATTCTCCAAAATCAATTAGAGAATTTTGGGGATCACATGTTCAGAGAGGGTTCTAAAGTAATCCCTGGACAACTTTCATATCAATCTGAGTATTTTGCTGTTCAAGTTGAGGCGGCATATTTTGGTATTCCAGTTTCTTTCTATGCTGATAAGATAGTTGGTAAGAGAATTAAGGGAGATACTTCTGGAGTTACAGCAAAAGTTATTAATTATATTACTGAAAGTGAGTCTGATAGTGGTAATTTAACTTTTTATGTTCAATATGAGAAGTCATCTACGACTTTTAGTGGACAAACTTTCCAAGATGGGGAAACACTTTTAACTCTATCTTCAATAACTTACGCAAATACTGTTATTTCTTCAAATGAAGGATTTGCTACTGCAATTCCTACAAGTGCTACTGCTACTGGTAGTGCTGTTCAAATAACAGAAGGTGTATATTTCCTTAGAGGTAATTTTGTAAGAGTTCCAAATCAGACTCTGATTCTTGATCAATATACAAATACACCATCTTATAGAGTTGGTTTATCTGTTGTAGAGGAGATTATTACTGCTGGTGCAGATGAATCACTTTATGATAATGCTCAAGGATTCAGTAACTATTCTGCTCCTGGTGCAGATAGACTTAAAATCAGTGCGGTTTTAGCAAAGAAAGAAGTTGATGAATTAAATGATGAGAATTTTGTAGAAATTTTGCGTCTTGTAGATGGCGCAAAGCAGTTTTTCCATGACGATTCAGAGTATTCTTTAATTAGAGATGCTTTAGCTAAGAGAACATTTGATGAATCTGGTAATTATTATGTAAAACCATTTAGACTTACACCAAAAGAATCTTTAAACGATAGAACAGGTAATAAGGGACTTTATTTACCTGGTCAGACTACACAGGATGGTAATACACCTTCTTCTGACTTAATGGTATATCAGATTTCACCTGGTAAAGCATATGTTCGTGGATATGATGTAGAAACAATTGCAAACACTAATCTTGATGTTCCTAAAGCAAGAACAACAAAAGAAATAAAAGATATTGGGGTAGATTATAATACAGGTTCTCAATTTGTTGTTAATAGAGCATTTGGTTCTCCTAATGTTGGACTTGGAACCACCTCTTTTGTATCATTAAGAAGTGAAAGAATTGGTGGTACTACAACTACTGCAGCTGGTATAGAAATTGGTAGAGCAAAGGTATATAATTTCTCAGCAGAATCAATTAATCTTAATTGGGATCAGCAAGATGCTAACCAATGGGATTTACGTCTATTTGACATACAGACGTTCTCTACATTAGGTATTAGTACAAATATCGATATTTCCCTACCCGCTCGTATTACGGGTGATTCTAGCGGCGCAGAGGCGTTCCTGGTGACTGCTGTGAGTCAAGGTGATAGTTTAACTGTTTATGGTAATACTGGTAATTTCGTTAAAGATGAGTCCTTTAAAGTCAATGGTGAAGATGTAGGACCGGTTATTAAGACAGTTAGAGATTATGGATTGAATGATGTATTCTCTGTTCATTCATCTGAGGCAACTGGTAATCTTGGTGTTGGACAAACATTTAATGCTGACTTTAATTTAACAAAGACTGTAGTTCCAACTGCAGATAGTTTTATTGGCAATAATCCAACATTTGTTATTACTGCTGGAGATCAAGGCATCTCTACAGTAACAAGTCCTGGAAACAATTTTGCTGGTATTGTAACTGTTGGTAACTATATTGGTTATTCTGTTGCTGGATTCAGTACTGAGACTCTGAATAAAGTTAGTGCTGTTTCTGATGATGGTAATAATCTTACTGTTGTTGCTGCTACTAATGTTGTTGGTGTTGCTGATGGTGCTCTACCAACTGTAGAGGTAAACACTCAAGGAATGAATCTTCGTTCACTAAGTAATGTATTAGTAGATAATAATAGTTTCCTTACAAGATTACCTCATCAAAATGTCAATGAAATTGATATACTTAATTCATATCTAGTTGTTAAGAAGCAATTTAGAAATGTTACTGTAGCAGGTAATGAAATTGCTACTTCAGAATTTAGTATTGGTTCAGATTACACTTACGAACCATTTACACCACAAAGATATCTAATATCTTATGGTGATGGTAGACGTGAAGCACTTACTGGTGATCAGATTCAGTTTAGTGGTGGGATGAAGAACCTTAAGTTCGTAAATCTCTCGGTTGCTGCTGATTCACAAACAAGAGTAGAAGTAACTCTTAAGAAAAATAATCCATCTTCTAAAGAAAAAAGATGGAATACAGGTAATACTATTATTACAAGATCTAATAATAGTGCTTCTGGTACTTCAGATCAGACTATTAAAGATGGATTGACATATAGCAATCTATATGGAACTCGTGTTCAAGACGAAGAAATTTGTTTGAATATTCCTGATGTTATGAGAATTCTTGGAATATATGAATCTAATGATGATTCAGATCCTAATTTACCATCTATTACGTTAGCATCTCTATCAGGACCTAATGGAACGACTGCTGATTTAACTGTTGGGGAAGAATTAATTTCAACTACTGGTGCTGTTGCTATAATTGTTGAGATAATTGATGCTACTAAACTTGGTATTTCATATGTTAATAATAGTAAGTTCAATATTGGTGATGTAGCAACTTTCCAATCTTCTGGATTACAGGGAACAGTTACTGCATTTACAGTTGGAGATAGAAATCTTAAGGATAAGTATGAACTTGATTCTGGACAAAGATCCTCTTTCTATGATTATGGAAGAATTATAAGAAATGGTGGTGAATCAGCACCTACAAATAAATTAAAAATTGCATATCAACATTATACTGTTCCTGCAGATGATACTGGGGATATTTTTAGTGTTAAGAGTTATGATGCTGATAGATTTGATTATGATATTTACTATCTTAATACTCAACTTACAGAGAGATTAACTGATTATATTGATATTCGCCCTAGAGTATCAACATATGACCCCTCGACTGCAACAAAATCTCCTTTTGAGTTTGATTCAAGAGTGTTTAGTGGTGAAGGACAGACACCTCCTAATATTCTTTCTGATGATGAGACATTAAATATAACTTTCTCTTATTATTTGCCAAGAATTGATAGGGTATTCTTAACAACTAATGGATCATTCCAGGTACAAACTGGTGTTCCATCTGATAGCCCAGTTCCACCTGAAAGTGTAAGTGGTGCATTAGATATTGGAACATTAATTGTTCCTGCTTATACTTATGAAGCATCTCAAGTAAAGACACTTCTTAGGTCTTATAAGCGATATCAAATGAAGGATATCGGTAGAATTGATAATAGAGTTAAGAATCTTGAGTATTATACTGCACTTTCAATGCTTGAGAATGATACTAAAAATATGTCCATTAAGGATGCAAATGGACTGGATAGGTTTAAGTGTGGTTTCTTAGTAGATAACTTTAAGAATGGAGTTGCTCAAAGCAAATTAGATCCAGATTTTAATGCTTCTATTGATAAAACTTATGGTGAAATGCGTCCATCTCACTATACAACTGCTGTTGATTTGTTATTAGGAACAAACCAAATTATTGGTATCGGACAGACTGCTGATGTATCACAAGATTATGGGTTTGCAACTGATTTAATTGGAAGTGGATGTCGTAGAACTGGAGATTTAATTACTCTTGATTATAGTGAAGTATTATGTTTACAGAACTCATATGCTTCGAGGACAGAGAATGTTCAACCATTTGCTGTAATATTCTGGCGTGGAAGTATGGAATTAAATCCATCTTCTGACGTATGGATTGATAGTAGAAGAATTGATGCTAGAAATGTCAATATTGAGGGAGATTTTGAAGATACCTTGGCAGAACAAGGTGCTGATCCAAATACTGGATTAATATCAACAATTTGGAATTCATGGCAGACTGATTGGGTTGGTGTTAATGTAAATACATCAATTGCCATAGGGCAGAGAACAGTTGCAGATAATCCTCCTAGACCTATTCGTCGCAGAGTTGCTAATCCAAGTCGACGTGGCCAACGTCAAGTCACGACTAGAAATGTAACTGTTACTGCAACTGATATTAGAACAGTAACAACAAATGTAGATACAACTACAAGAACTGGACAATCTAGAACTGGACTTGCTACTAGAGTTGTAGAAAGGATTGATTCTGAATCTCTTGGAGATAGAGTTGTTGAACGTGAGAATATTCCATTCATGCGTTCACGTAATATTGAGTTTATTGTTAAGAATGTAAAACCAAGGACTCAACTGTTTGGATTCTTTGATGGGGAAGATGTAGCTAAATTCTGTTTCCCTAAACTTCTTGAAGTTACGATGTCTAATGGTACTTTCCAAGTTGGAGAGACTATTATTGCTACACCATCAATTTTAGATGAAGGTGCAAGTACTACAACAACTCCATATATTCAATTTAGAGTTGCAACTCCAAATCATAAGTACGGGCCATACAATGCTCCCACTGATATCTATACTGTAAATCCTTATAATGATGGAGAGGGAATTGCTGAAGTTTATACTTCAACAGCAAGTCTTCTCAATGTAGACACATTTAGTTTACAGAATCAACCACAAGGTGATTACTATGGATTCATTAATGGTTCAATGATTCTGAGAGGACAATCAAGTGGTGCTGAAGCTACTGTTTCCACTACTCGTTTGGTAAGTGATAATGTTGGAACTTTAATCGGTTCATTCTATGTTCCAGATGGAACTGTTATTGAGAACCCACAGTTTACTGCTGGTACTAAAACCTTAAGATTTAGTTCTTCTGCTGTTAATTCACTAATTCCTGGAACTGTATCAACTGCAGTTGAGAAGAATTATGAATCTGCTGGTACTATTGAAGTTCTTCAAGAAACTATTATCAATACAAGGAATGCTGATATTGTCACTGAAAGTTTAACTGATAATAGGGTTCTTACAGATAGACAAAGAAGATCTAGCACAAGAGATGATGGTATTATTAGGCAGACATCTGCAGTAGTTCAGCAACAAATAATTACGGAATTCTACGATCCACTTGCTCAAACATTTGACGTTGGTGATCCAAATGGTTTATTCTTAACTTCAATTGATTTATTCTTCTCAACAAAAGATGAAGAACTTCCTTGTAGTGTAGAAATTAGAACTGTTGAAATAGGAACTCCAACAACTACTATTATTCCATTAAGTAAGAAAGAACTTCTTCCTGGTAATATCAATGTATCTACAGATGCATCTGTTCCAACAAGATTTACATTTGATTCACCAATTTATCTAGAAGGTGGTGGTAAAGAATACGCTATCGTAGTTGTATCTCCTTCTACTGAATATAATGTTTGGATATCAAGGCTTGGAGAAGAAGATGTTTCAACTCTCGGATTAGGTGAATCACAGAAGGTTCTGATTACTCAACAACCATATCTTGGTTCATTGTTTAAGTCACAGAACGCATCTACTTGGACACCTTCTCAGTTAGAAGACCTTAAGTTTAATCTCTATAAAGCGGAATTCTCTGCTGGTACTACTGGTACTGTTAATTTCTTTAACCCAATACTTAATGTTGGAAATAACGAACTTATAGAACTTAATTCTAACCCAATTACCGTATTCTCTAAGAAAGTTACGCTTGGACTGACATCATCTATTGCTGACAGTATTACTACACTTGGAATTACTACTGGTGTTTCTATTGCTCAGACTGGTTCTGGATTATCTGGTGGTACTGGACGTATTATCGCAATCGGTGGTTCAGTTGTGAGTAGTGGTTCTACCGAATCTCTATTAGCAATTAATCCTGGTGCTGGATATACTGTTGCAACATCAGAAGCAATTCAACCATATACCATAACTGGTAGTGGTTCAGGAATGGAGGTTACTGTTCAAGTATCCATGGCTGGTTCTGTTTATCAGGATCCCAATAACAAGGCTGGTTTAGTTGGACTTGTTAGTGTAACTGATGGTGGTAGAGGATATAAGATTGGTGACGTAGTTGGTATTCCAACTGCTTCTATGAACGGTATTGGAACAGGAGCTAAACTCTCCGTTGTTTCTATTGGATTTACTAATACAGTATTCTTAGATCAAGTTCAAGGTGACTTTGTTGCTGCTGGTGCTAGTATGACATATGTTACTAACACTGGTATTAGATCTGAAATAAATGGTGAAGGTTCTGACGTTAAGATTCTTAGTGGACAAGTAATTACAGATCCTCTTTATGATGGTAAGACATTTAGAGTTAATCATACGAATCATGCTATGCATGAATCTAATAACCTTGTTAAGATAGATGGTGTTGTTAGTGATAATGCTCCATCACCAATTACTGCTGCTTATGGAAGAGATGCAACAGGTGATCTTGTTGTTTCTGCTGGTGCAGCATTTACTTCATTCGAGAATGTTGGTGTTGGTACAACTAATCCAGGATATCTTAAGATTGGTAATGAGGTTATTAAGTACACCTCAGTAAGTGGTAATACTATCAGTGGTATCACAAGAGCACAAGATTCTTCTCTTGCCTTTACTCATCCAGTGAATGCACTTGCTTATAAGTATGAATTTAATGGAGTGTCTCTAAGGAGAATTAATAAGACTCATAATATGTCAGAAGTGACAAGTCAAGGTTCTCATCCTATTACTATGGATAAGTATTATGTTGGCATTGATATGGGAGAAACTTCTTCAGATAACGTTGCTATTGGTACCAATAGATCTAATAGTGGTGGCGGATTCCCAAGTCTATACTTTACACAGACTAAGACTGGTGGAGAATCAAGAATTAAGGCATCACAAAACATTCAGTTTGAGTGTTTAACACCTAATATTCAGAATCTTACTCCTAAGGGTACAACAATTAACTCTAGAGTAAGAACAATTACTGCAAGAAGTGTCAGTGGTATTGAAACATCCTTCGAGGATAAAGGATATCAGTCTATTGTTCTTAATGAATCTAATTTCTTTGATAATCCTCGTATGATTGCTTCTAAGGTAAATGAGGATAGTAAGTTAACTGGATTGCCAGGATACAAGTCATTGAATATTCAATGTGATTTGGATAGTAATGATTCTAATATATCTCCTGTAATTGATATTGATAGGATTAGTGCAATTCTTACAACTAATAGAATTGACGATACAGTTACTATCTTTGCAGATGATGATAGGGTTAAAATTCCTGGACAGGATCCAACTTCTGCAACATATGTCACTAAGAATGTAGGACTTAAAGTTCCTGCAACTGGTATTAAGGTTCTATTCTCTGCTAATAGAGCAAGTACTTCTGATATCAGAGTCGCATATGCTCTTTATAGACAAGATGATGCAGAAAATCAAGATAGATATTTACTCTTCCCTGGATATGATAATCGTGATGAGAATGGTGCTATTATTAATCCTGCTGCTTCCTCTGGACTTCCAGATCAATTTGTAGGACCTTCTAGTGAAATTGATGATTTCCGCGAGTATGAGTTTACTATTGACTCTCTCAAAGAGTTTGATGGATTTAGAATTAAAATTATGATGACTGGTACTAATCAGGCAACTCCTCCTAGGGTTAGAGAATTCAGAGCGATTGCATTATCATGATACCTGTAAAAGATAACCATGCTCTTTACAGAGATGAACAATCAAACGCAATTGTTTCTACTGATACAACTGAGTACAAAAAGTACATCGATGCCCGTAAGATTAAAGAATCTGAGAAGGCTGAATTAGATGAACTTAAGAGTGAACTTAAAGAAATCAAGGAAATGTTAAGGAATTTATCAAATGGCAACTAGATCCTTTACTTTTGATTCACAATCTGATTATCCACCAGTATCTGATCTGGTGATAAATGTTGGTGCTTCCTTTACATGTACATATACCGTTAATACTCCTGCTGGATCAGCGTATGATTTTTCTAGTCATACACATTTATCAGGACAGATGGCAAAACATGTAGGAGCTGCAGCAACTTGCACTTTTACGTGTGGTTTTACTAATGCATCTGGTGGTACATTTCATATTGGTTTAACTACTACTCAAACATCAGAACTCGCAGAAGGTAGATATTTCTATGATGTAAATGCGAAGACTGGAACAACGGTAAATAGGATTGTAGAAGGACAAATTATAGTTAGAGGTGGTATATCTTCTACCCTTTAATAAATAATTAGAAAATTGGGAATATGGCGAAGCCTGCTTCTAGATCCGAATTAATCGAATACGGTAAGAGACAACTGGGTGCGCCAGTTCTTGAAATTAACGTAGCGGATGAACAGTGCGAAGATTTATTGGATGATGCCTTCCAGATGTTTCAGGAAAGGCATTATGATGGTGTCATGCAGATGCCTTTGAAGTATAAAGTTACTCAAGATGATATTGATAGGGGAAGAGCAAGAGGTGGTAATAATTCAATTGGTATAACAACAACTAATGTAACTGATGTAGGATTAGGTGTTACTTTTAAGTACGAAGAGAATTCAAATTATATTAAATTACCAGATACCGTAGTCGGAGTTAATAAGATATATCGGTTCGATGGTTCGAACACGATGACGAACAATATGTTCAGCATCAAGTATCAGTTATTTTTAAATGATGTATATTATTGGGATTCACTTGAATTGTTAACATATTCAATGGTGAAGACAAAATTATCTGATATTGATTTTCTGTTGAATACTGAGAAGCAAATTAGGTTTAATATTAGACAAGGGCGTTTATATCTTGATGTTGACTTTGAACAATTAACTGCTGATGATTATTTGATTATTGATTGTTGGAGAATATTAGATCCTGATGATTTCACAAAAGTCTATAATGACAGATTTGTGAAGAGATATTATACTCAGTTGCTTAAACGGCAATGGGGTATGAATTTGACTAAATTCCAAGGTGTTAAACTTCCTGGCGGTATTGAGTTGAATGGACGCCAAATGTTTGATGATGCTCAACTTGAGCTTGATAAAATAGCAGAAGAAATGCTACGTAGTTATGAACTTCCACCCCTTGACATGATTGGCTAATGGCACTTAATCCATTCTTCCAACAAGGAACTCGCAACGAGCAGGATCTTCTTCAATCTCTTAACAATGAGATGATTAAGATTTATGGTGTTGAATGTTATTATCTTCCACGAAAATACTTAACTACTAATACAGTTATTAGGGAAGTAGTACAGTCGAAGTTTGATGATGCTTATCCATTAGAAGCATACGTTAACAACTATGATGTCTATCAAGGGAATGGTACAATACTTTCAAAATTTGGTGTTGAAGTACAAAATGATATCAATTTGGTCATATCAAGAGAAAGATTTGAAACGTATATCCAACCTCTTATTAGAAACGAAACGGGAATTAAATTATCCTCCAGACCGAAAGAAGGAGATCTCATCTGGTTCCCACTTGACGATAGGTTATATGAAATTAAATTCGTCGAGCATGCGAAGCCCTTCTATCAATTAAAAGAACTTTATGTCTACGAACTCCAGTGTGAAGTATTCCGTTATGAAGACGAAACGGTTGATACTGGAGTTAGTACAATTGATGATGAAACCACCGAGATTGGATACTCACAAACTCTCACACTTACTGGTGTCGGAACAACAGCTACTGCTGTCACCACATTTAGAAACGGCGGTGTTCAGTTCATTGATCTCATTAATCCTGGAAACGGATACAGGGCAACCCCTACAGTTGCAATTTCTTCTGCTCCAGCTGGCGGCATTACAGCTTCTGCTGTAGCGATAACAACTAGCAAGTTAGGACTTACTACTTCTTATGCTATTGAAAGCATAATGATTACAGATCCTGGTGCAGGATACTTATCACCACCTTCTATATCCTTCCAAGGTGGAGGAGGAACAGGTATTGCTGTAACTGTTGGTATTGCGACTACAGGTACTGTTGGTGTAGTTACTATTACAGATGGTGGTGATGGATATTACGGAACTACCCCTACAATCACCTTCAGTGCTCCTGGAACAGGTGTTACTGCACTTGGAGAAGTAGTTGCTGTAGGAGGTACTATACGCTCTGCTAGACTGTCTAATGCTGGTTGTGGATACACTGATGTCCCAACAGTTACTATTAGTAATCCAGGATTACTTGGATCTGGTGATTTCTACTTCAATGAGGAGGTTACAGGTGGAACCACAGGAACTAAAGCAAGAGTCAAATCTTGGGATGCAACAACTAAAACCCTTGTGGTCGGTATTGCAACAGGAACATTCAACCCAGGAGAGTCTATCACTGGTGACGAATCAGCAGCAGTTTATACTCTTGCAGTGGATACTACTGATGATCTAGTGACACCTTACGCAGATAATGCTACAATACAATCAGCAGGAGATGATATACTAGACTGGACTAGAGGCAACCCATTTGGAGAAGCATGATAGAAACAAGTTCTTATGGATATTATGATCCTGATGGAGATTCAGATTGGTTTGCACCCCCTATACACAAAAACCCCCTAGATTCTATGCCAATTGCGACTGACAAAGGTGCTTATTCTTCGAGACATGAATACACCCCCGATAATGAAAGAGCAGCAGAAGAAGTAGTTACAATGCACGAGAAGATGTACCGCATGGCTACTAAAAATGGTACTCATACACTGGGTGGTGGATCTGAGACTCTAAATAGTAGATAGTTAAATCGGTATTATAGTCTGTGTTTGAATATTTCTATCATGAGATCCTGAGAAAAACCGTTATCGGTTTTGGAACCCTCTTTAACAACATTCAAATCAAACATGTTGATAGTAACGCTAAAACTGTTAGCGTTATGAAGGTGCCACTTGCTTATGGTCCAATTCAAAAGTTCCTAGCAAGAATTGAACAAGCACCAGATTTGAAAGGAGCACAAACTTTAACTCTTCCTAGACTTTCATTTGAATTTACTGGACTTAGTTATGACCCTTCTAGGAAAGTAACACAGACACAAACATTTTTAACTGCTCCAACAAGTGATAAGACTAAGGCAAAGAAAGTTTATATGCCAGTCCCATATAATATGTCATTTGAACTTAATATGCTTGCAAAGGTAAACGATGATGCTTTGCAAATTGTTGAACAAATTTTACCATATTTCCAACCTTCTTATAACCTAACAATTAATTTACTCTCCAGCATTGGTGAAAAAAGAGATGTACCTATTGTCTTAGACAATGTTTCTTTTACCGATGATTATGAAGGAGATTTTTCAGAACGTCGAGCATTAATTTATACTTTAACATTTACTGCTAAGACATACCTATTCGGACCTGTACCAGATGCTTCTAGCGGATTAATCAAGAAAGCAACTATTGATTACAGTACTAGAAAAGGTAAGGACTTCAGGAGAGAGGTTCGTTATAGTGTCACACCACGTGCTGTTAAGGATTACACTGCTGATGGTACTACATATCTCAACGAAAATGTTGATGTTAAAGAAACATTGATTACCGTAGGTGATTCTAGTGCTTTATCTGTTGGTGATAGAATCTATATTGACACTGAGACAATGAAGATTAAGGAGATTGATGGCAATAACCTTGTCGTCCTTCGTGGTGAAGATGGAACTTCTGCTGCAGAACATACTAACGGTACTACTGTAGATAAGATTGATTCTGCTGATGATGCACTTATTGAAATTGGTGATGACTTTGGATTCAATGAGACTAGCTCATTCTTCCAAGATATGAAGGTCTATAGTCCATCTCAAGATGCTGATGTCGATGCTTAATCATGCCAGATTTTACCGAACTCGAAAAGACATTTGATGTAGCAGCGGAAGTTGTTGCAGACACTAAGAAGGTTGGTATCCAAAAACCCCCTGTAGATAGGGATAAGACGGATATCAGAAATGACTACGAATACACAAGAGGCAATTTATATTCTATCATTGAGAAAGGACAAGAAGCAATTAATGGAATTCTTGAACTTGCTCAAGAGAGTGAAATGCCAAGAGCATACGAAGTTGCTGGACAACTCGTTAAATCAGTCTCAGATGCCACCGACAAGTTGATGGATCTGCAGAAGAAACTTAAGGAGGTAGAGGAAGAAAAAGAAAGAGGACCATCTACTGTTAACAACTCACTTTTTGTTGGTTCTACTGCTGATTTAGCTAAGATGCTAAAAGATGCAGCTAAGGCACAAAATAAATAAACATATGGTAAAGAAAACTCCTATTATTGAACTTCCGTCAATAGACGAGTTTATTGTCGAGCCTGAACTACCATCTGTATCAGAATTTCTACCAGAAGAAGTTGAAGAGGAAGTAATTGAAGAAGAGGTATATAATGATGCTAAGGGTAATCCTAAGATTGAAGTTGTAGATATTCTTCAAGCACCTCAATGGGGTGAACTGGTACGCATGGTTAATGATGTACGTGATAGTATACCAGAAGTACCAGAACAGAAAGATTATGATGAGAAATTAGAACAAATCTCTGCTTTTATACAACAGGTAAAAGATGAAATTCCAATAGTTCCTGAGGTAAGATACTATGAAGAAGAATTACAAACAATACGAGAATCTATTGGTAAAGTTGAGGATTCTATACCATCATTACCTTTATGGATCCATAAAGTAAATGAAGTACCTGATTTTGCTTGGGTTGGAAAATCTTTTAATGTTATTGATGAAGACTTTAGAGGTGTAAGAGATACTATATCTACTTTAGCTACAAGAGTAACTCTTGAATTAGAGAAGATACATGAAGAGAGTGATACCAAGCAGTTTGAAACAAAAACTGACTTTAAAACTATTCATGAAAGAGTTGACACTGTAAGAAAGGATATCTTTAAGCAACTTAGAGAGCAATCAGATGTTATCTGGAAGTTACAAAAGAAACTTAAAGCAAATCAGAAAGAGTTTGAGATAGTATTTAATGAAAAAGTTGGTGAAAAGTTTGATGTTTTTAGTGAAGTAACTAAGAAGACTGTAGAAAACTTACAAGAATCATTTGTTGAGTCTACAGATACTCTTGCTCAACATGTGGATAATGAGGTCAAGTCTCTTGCAGAAAGAATAAAGACTTTACCTAAACCAAAGTATTATGAAGAAGATTTAAAGAGAATACGTAAAGAACTTCATGATTTAACTGAGTTAAAGGCACTTGTTTATGATATTCAAATTAAACAAAAAGTTTTAGAAGAAGGTTATCTTCTAAATGAACCTCCTGGTGAGGAAGAATCTGTAGACGGAGTTAGAGATCCACTTACTCCTATGGATCAAAAGTTTGCTACTCATAAAGATTTAGCAGATCATTATAGATTATTCATTAATAGAGTTCAAACTCAACTCGCCACTATGGGTGGTGGTGGTGCTGGATTCATCTATGATTTAGATGATGTTGAATTTGATACTACTACTGGTGATAATAAGTTATTAATTTATAATTCAACAGATTCAAAATGGGTTGGTATTGCTAGTACTGCCTTAAGTCCTGCTGCAGAGACATTAGATCAAACCTTAAAGCAGGGTAATACTTCTGCAATGGGTATGAATGTAAGTGGTATCACTTCTCTCAGTAATACTACTAATTCAACTGCATTTAATAATGGAGCATTGATTGTATCTGGTGGTGTTGGTATTGCTAAGAGTCTTACTGTTAAGGGTAATATATCTTGTGCTGGTACAGTTTTTTACGAAGATGTAACAAATATAGATTCTGTTGGTATTGTAACAGCAAATAGTGGAATAGAAGTTACTGGTATAGTTACTGCTGTTGCTGGTACTGCTGTAACTTACTATGGAGATGGTTCTAATTTGACAGGTAAAGCATCCATTGGTTTGGTATTAGCACTAGGATAAAGACCTCTAATTGATAAATAGAATGACTTGCTAGGAATTCTATGCCTGAAGAAGTTAAAGAAGAACTTCAAGAGGAAGAGAAAAAAGACGAGAAAAAGAAAGGTCCTCTTGGAAAACTGAAAGATAATCTTCTTCCAGACCAAGAAGAACAAGCAGCTATCATCAGTACGTTTGTTCGCCTTGGCGTGTTGGTCTGGTCCGGCGGGATACTTACATTAAATTACGTGGCTATCCCAGGTGTACCGCAGCAAAAAATTGATCCGACTTTCATAGCTTCAGTTTTTACTGGAGTTTTAGCTTCCTTCGGAATTCAGACAGCGAGTAAGAAAGGCGACGGAACCATGAAGATGCAGAATGGTAACGGAGCTCCTGGTCAAGTGTCTAAAGCAGACATGGAAAGACTAATAGAAAAAGCCACTCAAGCAGCACCTGCACAAACAATCCGAATCGAACAAGCACCATTAATTGTTAAAGCATCTAATGGTGAACCCCCTGTAAAACCTTCTGTATAGTAAAATGAATTGTCAAAAAATTGTTAACGTCATTGCTCTTACGTCTGGCGCTTTATCTCTTGCCATTGTTGGCAGTGGTTTATTTGTATTTGTCAACAGAGATTCAATCGTTGATAACATCAAGCAACAGGCTATTGAAGCAGCTCTTGGTTCACTTGGTGGACTTGGCGGTGGACTCCCTACTGGTGCCAATGATTTGCCTAGTCTTGGTGCTACTCCTAGTGTCGGTGGGCCTGCTGCGCCGCAAGCGCCGAATCTCCAAACCAGTCTCTGATATAGAGGAAGAGTTGGATGAACAAGTGGATTGGCCTTAGCCTAGGAGGTATCCTAGGTTTATCTCATATTGGAATGATTGGAATGCTTGCTACTCGCAATTCATTCCCACAACTTAATCTTCCAATTAGTGATTATACTTCTTACACTGTAGAAGCAGGTAAGGATGGATATAGAATTAATTATAAAGCAAATGATCCTACAGTAATGGAGGTAACTAAGGACGTTGAACGTCCTGGTGGCTTTCTGGGATTATCAAAAGCAAGAGTGTATTCCAAACAAGAATACACGATGGATGGGTCTTTCCACTTATCGAATAGATCAGGGTCAAAGATGTCTGCCGCCCAAGAACAATGTATCAAGGCGGCCGGTGGAGGAGAACAAACAGGGCGGATTGTCGGCGGTAGCGTCGGTGCCGCTGTTGGTACTTCTGGTCTCGCCTCTATTCCTTATGTTGGCTGGGTGCTTGCTGGTGCTGCTACCGTCCTTGGTATGGAACAGGGTGCAGAAATAGGTGGTAATATGGCAACAGATTTCTCTAAGGCTTGCCAAGAACATGAAGAGAGTGTAAAATGAGTAAATAATTACGCACAAGGTCTCCTGCCATATGGACTGGGACTTAGAAAACGAGAACCTGAAACTTGAAGGCATGATACACATCTACCAACAAGAAAACGAAAGGCTAACTGAAGAGAACAAAGAACTTGAAGAAAAAGTTCTTGTGCTCAAGAGACGGTTGCGCTATTATCAAACAACAGAAGAAGATAAAGAGGATAAATAGAAAGAGACTCTATTTACTTCATGAAGAAGTGTCCTACAGGAAAATATTATTGCACTAAAAGAGAAAAGTGCATGCCAATTCCTCATGGGTACCATATTGGGTATAGAGGTTGGTTGGAGCCTGATGAAGATGGAAACGGAAACGGAAAGAAATCAAAGGGTAGCAAGACAAATGGCAACGGGAGTTCCAATTCTAATGGGTCTCATTCTGGAAATGGCAATGGTGGTGGGTCAGTTAGTGAAGGAAGACTTGCAAGAACTATAACAAAATTGGCAAGGGATAAAAAAATGCAGGAAGATACAATTCCAAGAGCTAGTGGTAGAACACTCTACGTATGTTTTACATGGCGTGGTAAGTATATGAATCTTCAGATGTTCTTCCCTAACCATAAGATGCCATCTAGAGCAGATGTTCAAGATGCAATCCAAAAGGTATATCCTGGATCAAAAGTTTCACATTATGATTCGGTTCTAAGAGATCCTACAGAACCAATATTGCAGATGCCTGAGCAAGCACAAATCGATCAAGAGGTTGGTGCTACTCCAGATGAGGAACCTAAACCTAAATCAAATTTAGTTAAACCCAAAAAATTAAAAACTGTACCTGATGATAAGGAAAAGAAAAAAGAAAAAGATGATAAGATAGTAAAGCAAAAAGAAAAGAGAGTTTCAACTATAAAAAGAATTATTCTTCTTAAGAAGATGCAAGCACTACGTGGTGGTGCTAGCACTGATATTACTACGTAATTATGCCTGAAGTATATCTTGGCAATCCTAATTTAAAGAAAGCCAACACTGAAATTGAATTTAGTCATGAACAAGTACAAGAGTTTATTAAATGTAAACTTGATCCGATTTATTTTGCTAGAAAATATATAAAAATTGTCAACGTTGATGAAGGATTGGTCAACTTTGATATGTGGCCTTTCCAGGAGAAGTTAATTGATAGATTCCACGCTAATAGATTTAATATTTGTATGATGCCACGACAGACTGGTAAGTCTACTACGTCTGTATCATATCTACTTCACTATGCTATCTTTAATGATAATGTTAATA